>OUMJ01000027.1_pt1 | contig 39916 bp, 38 predicted proteins | sample 1690841 | NCBI WGS metagenome assembly OUMJ01 (sample SAMEA3914812, study PRJEB12502) | metagenome | biome: forest; material: soil | place: Canada | collected 2011-07-07 | depth 0.1 m | reverse complement strand
TATCTCGCGCAGATCCTTGGCGCATCAGTTTGACGGATATTGGATTTGCGAAAAAATCTATGCTATTGAATTACAAGGAGTTTTGATGCGTACGCCCTGCCCTGCCCTCTCCCGGTCTTCTCTTTATTTAATCTTGTCGAGAATGACAAACAAGAGAATCACCGCGAAAGTAGCGGCATATCCCTTTAAAATGTGCGGCATATGGAGCGCCACTGGCGTTGCCTTGAATTTCGAGCCGACACTGGCACGCCACCACGACGTCTTCTGCGGCACGATCGGCCATACCCTCATCGAACCCAAAGGAATAATCGGCGCAAAGACGAAGATGACCCACTTCGTCACCACATACGACCCATCGCTGCGCTCGTCCGCACGGCCATAAAACGAAGTACCGATCCCATTCACCGAAAATGCCATTTGCCCCCCCCAGGAAATCAATTGGATGATTTTATAGTTGCCTTGCAGGTTCGGCAAGCGTAAATAAGACGAAGTGACTTGCCGATATTCAGATGAGTCGGTGTTGTAGGGCGGAAAAGCGTAGCGCCTTCCGCCGTATGCGTGCCTCCGATATACTCAATGCCATGCCAGACTATCTACGCAATCGCGTCCCAGGCGGGACCTATTTTTTCACGGTGAATCTTCTCGAACGCCGTAGCCGTTTACTGGTTGAACACATCGATGCCTTCCGCGAAGCAGTACGGCAAGTGCGCGCTCGCCGACCATTTCACATCGACGCGTGGGTGGTCTTGCCGGATCACACACATTGCGTATGGACTCTTCCGCCCGGCGACACTGATTATTCAGGACGTTGGAAAGCAATCAAGATTGCTTTTGCGAAGTCGCTGCCGAAAAACGAGAACCTTTCGGCGGTACGTGTCCGCAAAGGAGAACGCGGTATTTGGCAAAGACGATTTTGGGAGCACACCATTCAAAATGAGAGGGACTATGCGGCACATATCGACTACGTGCACATTAATCCATTCAAACATGGGCTGGTACAACAGGTAAATGCATGGCCATACTCATCATTTCATCGCTTCGTAACGGCTGGGATTTATCCGAATGATTGGGTAAGCAATGTAGTCGATTTGCTTGCAGGTGAAGGGGAACCGTAAGCATACGGCGGAAGGCGCTTCGCTTTTCCGCCCTACAAAAATGACACGTCAGGCTTCATATGCTCGTTTACCCACAGTCGAGCGGCGAGATGCCGACTACTGCCGCCTTGCCTCCTGCACCCCCTCCACCTCGCGAATCACCGTCAGCGCGCGTTGCAATTGCGCGGTTGAGCCGATTTCTGCGGTGAAGGCCATGCGGGCGAAGCCTTTGGAGCTTTGGGTGCTGACGCCGATGACGTTGATTTTTTCGCGCAGGAAGATTTCCGAGATGTCGCGCAGCAGGCCCTGGCGGTCGCCGGCGAGGACAAAGATGTCGACTGGGTAGACGGTCTGGACGTCGGACTTACCCCAGGCGGTGTGGATCACGCGTTCCGGGGCTTTGGCTTCCATTTCCGCGAAGTTCTTGCAGGTGGCGCGATGAATGGAGACGCCCTTGCCGCGCGTGACGAAACCGACGATCGGGTCCGGCGGCGCCGGTTTGCAGCACTTGGCGAGTTGCGTCATCAAGCCGTCCGTGCCGACCACGAGCACGCCGGATTTGGCGCCGTGCACCACGCTTGATGCCCTGCTCTTCCTGGGCACCACGACGTCGTCCGCAAGTGCATGCGCATGTGCATGTTTGGCGACGTGCTGCTTGTGCGGTTCGTCGGCATGCAAGGCTTGCTCGATATGGCGCAGGCTGAATTCATCCTTGCCAACTGAGAGGAATAATTCTTCCGACTTGGCGAAGCCCAGCTTGTGCGCCAGTTCTTCCAGGTTGACGGCGGTCTTGCCTTCGCGTTGCAGGGTTTTTTCCACCAAACTACGGCCGCTGGTGAGGGTTTCCTGCTGGTCGATGGCGTTGAACCAGGCGCGCACCTTGGAACGGGTGCGCGGACTAGCCGCATAGCCGGAACTGAGCCAGTCGCGCGAGGGGCCGACGCTGCCGCTGCCGCGCGCGGTGATGATGTCGACCGTCTGGCCGTTTTTCAAGACCGTGTTCAACGGCACCATGGCGCCGTCCACGCGGGCGCCGCGGCAACTGTGGCCGACGTCGCTGTGCAGGTGGTAGGCAAAGTCGATGGGGGTTGCGCCGCTCGGCAATTCGATCACGCGCGCTTGCGGGGTCAGCACATAGATACGGTCGTCCAGCGTGGCGGCCTTGATTTTCTCGACCCATTCGCGCTGCACGTCGTCCTGGCCGACCACGGCGTCGACCACTTCGCTTTTCCAGGCCAGCAATTGCCGCAGCCAGGCGATTTTCTCATCGTATTTTTGCGCCGAGAAATTCGAGCCGCCGCTTTCCTTGTAGCGCCAGTGCGCGGCCACGCCGTATTCGGCGAAATGGTGCATTTCATTGGTGCGTATCTGCACTTCCAGCGCGCGGCCGTCTTCCGCCACCACCACCGTGTGCAGCGATTGATAACCGTTCGGCTTGGGGCGCGAGATATAGTCGTCGAACTCTTTCGGTATCGGCGCCCAGATATTGTGGACGATGCCCAGCACCGTATAGCAGGTCTTGACGTCGTCGACAATCACGCGGAAAGCGCGCACATCGTAGAGTTCGGAAAAGTCGATATCCTTGCCGCGCAGTTTGTTCCAGATGCTGTAGATGTGTTTGGGGCGGCCGAACACTTCGGCCTGAATGCCGGCGGCGGCCAGTTCCGAACGCAACCTTGTGATCGCAGTGTCGACGAAGCCTTCGCGCTCCATGCGCTTTTCTTCCAGCAATTTGGCGATGCGCTTGTAGGCATGCGGCTCCATGAAGCGGAACGACAAGTCTTCCAATTCCCATTTCAATTGCCAGATGCCGAGCCGATTGGCCAGCGGCGCGTAGAGGTCGAAGGTTTCGCGCGCGTATTGGCGCGTGACATTGTTTTCGAGCTTGAGGTCGGCGAAATAACGCAGGGTGGTCAAGCGCGAGGCCAGCCGCACCAGCACCACGCGCATGTCGGTGGCCATGGCCAACAGCATTTTGCGCAGGGTTTCCAGTTGCGCGGACGCCTGTTGCGCGGCGTTCTTCCCGCGCAATATTTCCTGCTGCCCGAACGTGGTTTCATGCAGGCGCATCAATTGCCGGATGCCGATCACCAGGTCGCTGGTTTCCTTGCCGAAACGCGCCTCGATGGTTTCGGCAATTGCGGGGTCGAGCATGGTGAGTTCAAACAAGGCGCCGGCCACCCGCGTATCGACGTCGGTTTTCATCGACGACAAGACCATCACCACGCCTTGCGAAAAAGCGTAGGCGTCCTGCCCGGTGACCACCGTTTTGCCGCTATACACCGGCTTGACGAATTCCATTACCGACATGAGACGCGCACTGTCGTCGGCCGACAAGCCGGCGGTCAGTTGCAGTTGGGTGTCGTTTTGCGTAACTGCCAATGAGACCATGTTTTTCTATTTCACTACTTGTTTCACTGCTTGTTTCACTGCTTATTTTACAGCGGCGGTAACCACCATCTCAACCAGCCATTCAGGTTTCGCCAGCTTGGCTTCCACCGTCGCCCGAGGCGGCGTATGGCCGGAGGGCACCCATTCGTTCCACACCGTGTTCATCGAATGAAAATCCTTGATGTCGGCGAGGTAGATCTGGCACATCAGGATCAGCGACTTATGGCTGCCGGCTTCGGCCAGCAAACGGTCAATGTGGCCGAGCACTTCGCGGGTCTGGCCGTCGATGTTATGCGTGGTGTCCTCGGCGACCTGCCCCGCCAGATAGACGGTGTCGTTGTGAATTGCTATTTCGGATAGGGTTTTACCTACGTGCAGGCGTGTAATATTCATCTCTTCTCGCTCCTTGGATGCCTAAAAATCTACTGCGCGGCTCAATCTCGGACCTGCGATGCTCACCGGACCTTCATGGGGTTGTGCTTCTCGTCCCGACATTGAACCGCTCGCTGCGATTTTTACAGGCATCAATCAGTTTCAATCAGCCTTCAAAAAAATCCCTGGCGATCGCAATCTGCCCTGCATGCACGAAAGTCGGCGCATGTCCGACGCCGGGAATTTCGACCAGCGCCGCCTTCGGCCCGCGCTGGGTCATCGCCTGGGCCACTTCGCGCGTCAACAAATCCGATTCCGCCCCGCGCACCACCAGGGTCTTGCAGGTGATGGCGTCATAGGTTGCCTCCAGCAAGGCCGCATCGCGCTGCATACTTTCCGGCGTCATCGCCTTGATCGGCACCGCGATACCGGCGTCGTAATGCAAAATCCATTGCCCCTCCTGATCCTGGCGCAACGCATCTGTTGCCAGTTTACGCCACTCTTCATCAGTATGTGGACCGAAGGGTGCGGAAATCGCCCTGATGTAGTGCGCCGCCTCGTCGAAACTGGCAAATCGCACCGGCTTGCCAAGGTATTCGCCTATGCGCACCAGCGCCGGCGGATTCACAGCCGATCCCACATCGTTCAATAGCAATTTCCGTACCGGATTGCCTTGCATCGATGCCAAACCCATGCCGATCAAGCCGCCCATCGACGTGCCAAACCAATCGACGGTTTCCGCATCCAGGCGCGCGAGCAGGGTCACCATGTCGCTGACGTATTGCGGCAGTCCGTAAAAGCGGGGGTCGCGCAGCCAGTCGGAGCGCCCACGTCCGACTACATCCGGGCAAACCACGCGATAGACGTCGGACAATTCGCGCGCCATGACATCGAAATCGTCCGATACGCGCGCCAGGCCATGCACGCAGACTAAAACATTGGGATTAAGCGGATCACCCCATTGTTTGTAGGCCATTTTGTGCAAACCAACGGGTGACACGCATTGGACAGATTTCAGGTGGGGAATGGTCATGATAGGCGAGGCAAATGAGATGATATAAAAACGCTAATGTCGCTATTTTACCGGGCTGGGGCCTTAAAGTCTGCAAGACAATGGCTCAATACCTGATTTTCTGAAGGGCAGTCAGGAAATCGCTGCTTCTACCGCACTATCCAATTGCATCGTTTTCGCCAAAGGCAGTGCGCCACGCAACACTTCCTCGATCCGTGACTGCTGCGGTTTGAACGCCTGCTGCACGATGCCAATCGCCAATTCCGGGCGGGAATCGCCGCACATGAAGGCGTCGACCGCCGCAAAGCCATGTTCCGGCCAGGTGTGAATGCTGATATGTGATTCGCGCAATAACAAAACGCCGGTCACGCCCTGGCCTTCGCCGAATTGGTGAAACTTACTGAAAATTGGCGTGGCACCGGCAGTTTGTGCAGCGCGCAATAAAATCTGTTCGATCAATTGCGGCTGGGTCAACAAATCCGCCGAGATGCCGTGCAAATCGGCCAGCACATGCTTGCCCAGGGTTGATGCAGGAACTGACGTCATTTGTGGCTTCCGCCCGAGGAAAAGCCGCCGGTCGAGCCGCCGCTGCCGCCCCAAAAGATGCCGCTGCTATGGCTAACCCAGCCGCTTGAGGTGCTACTCGCGGTACTGGCGTAGTTAAGGTTGGTGATGGTGCTGAAAATCAGCACCACGGCGCCGTACACCACGTACATATGTCTAAACATTGCGATCCTTGCCAAAATAACGCACGATCAATACCGGCAGCCACAGCACGAATAATGCTATCAGTGTAATCCTGAAACCGGATATGCCGCTAGCGATTGAAATCGGCAAATTCAAGGCCGCCAGGATGATGGTAAATACCCACGCGGTCCTCATCGAGAATTTGTGCTCGGAAGGCGTGTCAGCCGCTGCGCCGGACACATCGACCTGCTTGCCGAACCATTGCGCGATTTGTGCCGGTTCTACCCGGCGGCCGGACGACCAGACGACTTCGTTGGCGTTCGACTCCGAGGTCAGCGTGCGATTGCCCTTCTTGTATTCGGCCACATGGGTGCGGTCACCGATCGAGATGCGCCAATTGAAGGCACCCGCAGCGTACACCACGGTGGCATCGTATTCTTCGGCTTTGACGTAATTGTCGCCGGTTAAACTGACGCTGCCGGGGGCGGCTTGATCCGGCCATTCGTTCAGCACCGACACGCTATCCCAGCCTTCGCTGCTCTCCACCAGCCACAGGAATCCTTTGCCGGCATTGAATAGCAGGTATTCAACCCAGGTCCACGACTCGCTGCCGTAGCTGGTTTGACACTGCATCAAGCCGATGGCTTCGTATTTGGAGCCATTGATGGTGGCGATGTCGCCCAGGGCCACGCTGGTGGTGATCTTTGCCAGTTCGTCTGCCTTTTGCAGCACCAGCGCCTTATCGGTCGAGCAATCGACTTCGGCATGGCAGGCCGGGCACATGACGTGGTAGGCCATGCCCGCCATATATTTGATCGATGAACCGCAACTTGGGCAATCGAGCGCCACTGCTTGCCCGCAAAACCGGCTGGCCGATTTCTCGACACCGTCGCTGGTGCGTAGCAGCTGGCAACGCATCTGCTCCAGCGTAACGGCCTGGCCGATGAATAATTGCGGCGCGGCGCCGTCGGAATAGTCGAGCGTCAGGAAGCGATGTCCGGAACGGAAGTCGGCGGCTTTCGCCACCCAGCCGTGGCCGACCTGAAACGGCAATTCGCCTTCACCGGCGATGCAATGGGCGCTGCGCACATCCGAGGCGAAAAATGTCGCACCACGGAAGCGCAAAGGCACGCCCGGCCTGATACGTTCGAATTCAGGCGCATCCTGCGCCGGCAAGGTGTCGGGAATCGTGAAGACATACTGGCCGGAAGCGTCGGACAACCAGGCCGAACTGCCGTCGTCGAACATCGCATGCCATTCGTTCCAGATGCCGGCTTCGTAGCGCAGCTGAATCCGGCCGACCAACGAGAAATTGCGGCCTTGGAACGTTCCCGTGGAAGTGATTTGCAGGGGCGAATAGTCTTCCAGCAAGTCCGACATCTTGCCGATATTCTTGACCGAATCGGCGTCTTTCAGCAACGTGCTTTGGCAATACTCGCACACCGCCATGACGGAGGCGGCGGATCGAAAAACGACTTCGCCGCCACAACTGGGACAGGAAATTTTTTGCATCGTTGCGGCTTCAGGCCTTCATCATGTTGCGGAGCAGTCGGTGCTAATCAGCATTAGCAGGCACAAGTCAGCCAATCAATTTTTTCAGAATTTCCGCTTTGGCATTGTCGTAGTCTGCCTGCACGATCAAGCCTTGATCCAGCAGGATTTTCAATTTCCCAAGACGCGCCGCCGGATCGTCCGCATCGGCCACGGCAGCCGCGGCGGCAACGCTTGCGACCGGCGCCGCCTCGGCAGCCGTCGGCTTTAATCCCTGCGCCATCGCTTGCCCCATGACAACCCCAGCGGCGAGATTGGCGCCAAGACCGGCAGCACCGCCTTCGTTTTGCGCCGCCAGCGGAATCGCATTGGCCACCTGGTATTGGGTGAACTTTGCCATGTCGCCCATCATGCCCATGGAAATGCGGGTATCGATGGCTTTCTGCAACTCTTCCGGGAGGGACACGTTTTCGACCACGAAATTATCGAGCGCCACGCCATAACGGTCGAATACGGTCAGCAATTCTTCCTTGATCTTGTCGGCCATCAAGCCCTGGTTGCCGGCCATGTCGAGAAACGGAATCGACGAGCCGCCCAGCGTATTGGTCATCGTGGAAATCACCAGATTGCGCAATTGCTGTTCCAGCTCATCGCGAGTGTAGACGTCGCGGGTGCCGCTGATTTCCGTATAGAACTTACGGGCGTCGATGATCTTGTAGGAATACATGCCGAAGGCGCGCAAACGCACCATGCCGAAATCCTTGTCGCGGATCGTGATCGGTTGCGGCGTGCCCCATTTGCGTCCCAGTTGCAGGCGGGTGCTGAAGAACGAGACATCCGACTTGAACGGCGACTCGAACAGCTTGTCCCAATTCTTCAGATAGGTCAGGACCGGCAGCGTATTCGTGGTCAGCTTGTACAGGCCCGGCGCAAACACGTCGGCGATCTTGCCTTCGTTGACGAACACCGCCAGTTGCGATTCGCGCACCGTCAGGCTGCCGCCGTATTGGATCTCGAAATCCTGCATCGGAAAGCGCCACGCCAGCACATCGTCCGATTCTTCGTTCCATTGAAGGATGTCGATAAACTGCTTTTTGATGAAGGAAGCGAAACTCATGGTGAACTCTCCGATATAGAGAAATTAAATAATTGTCCGGCCCCTGCCCCGGCTCTCAAGACAGGCATGCCGCGTTGATGATGCCCAGGGCCAATGACGCCGTGCCCATCAACGCCCCCATGGCTGCATTATTGTGTTCGATCGCGCCATTCATTTGCGGCAGCATGCGGGTAATTCCCGCATACGCTGCGCTTTGCACGAACATGGCGCCGACGCTCCAGGTCAAAAACATCTGGTAGCTGTCGCTATGCAAGATGCTGGAAGCGAGTGTCAGGCAAAAACCGACAATGGCGCCAGCCAACGACAAGGCGGCCGCCATGTTGCCCTCGCGAATCAGCGCGATTTCATCGAAAGGCGTAATCCAGGTATAGATGGCAAAGAAAACCGCGATCAGCACAAACCCGGAAAGTAGATGCAGCAGATAGGCGTAAGCCGGTAACATGCGAAGCTCCATGACACTGATTGAAAAGAGATTATCAAGTTTATTGCGTCGCACAACTTTGGATTAACAAAACAATGCTTTTAACGAACCTGAGATCAGATGACTCAAAATAATCCAATCCACCGTGTTAGCACCCTCCGTCATTCCCGCGCAGGCGGGAATCCATGCGGCGTGCATTATATCTACCTCACTATGGATTCCCGCCTGCGCGGGAATGACGGGTTATAACTAAGAAGTAACCTGTTAAAGGTAAGCCTTTGTTTATAAATATTGTTTTGCGCAATCACATCGTAACATCCACCGTATTTCTTAGCGGTACGGCAAGAATATGGTACCTTGTTCCGCTACCGATTGGCGCGATCCTGGTGACGATTCATCAATATCGCATCCTAGCAAGCAAACGCATAGACCACAACCACCAAACATGCTCGATCGCGTACTTATACTCTCTGTTTTCATCGTCGCCTCCTGCGGCCTGGCTTATGAATTGATCGCCGGCGCGCTTTCGAGTTACCTGCTCGGCGATTCGGTGCTGCAGTTTTCGTCGATTATCGGATGTTACCTGTTCGCAATGGGCGTCGGCTCCCATCTGTCGAAATATGTGAAAGACGAGGACGCGTTGTCGCGCTTCATCGACATCGAACTGCTGGTCGGCTTGCTGGGCGGCATCTCGGCCACCTTCCTGTTTGTGATATTCGCCTGGCTGTCGGCACCGTTTCGCGCTGCGCTCTACGCATTGGTGTTCGTGCTCGGCACCCTGGTCGGCATGGAAATCCCGCTGGTAATGCGCGTCTTGAACGAGCGCCGCAATGAATTCCGCGAGCTGGTCAGCCGTGTGCTGACTTTCGACTACCTTGGCGCGCTCGCCGTGTCGCTATTGTTTCCACTGGTGTTAGCGCCCAAGCTCGGCTTGTCGCGCACCGGTTTTCTGTTCGGCATCTTGAACGCGGCGGTGGCCTTGTGGACCACCGTGATTTTTCGCAAGGAAGTCAGCAACGCCAATAACAAGATCGCCAAGGCCGGCATCGTCATCGGTTTGCTGATCGGCGGATTCGCGATGGCCGACCACCTGACCCAATGGGCCGAACGCGGCATTTTCGGCGATGAAATCATCTACGCCAAGACCACGCAATATCAGCGCCTGATCGTCACCAAGTGGAAAGACGACATGCGCCTGTACATCAACGGCAATCTGCAATTTTCCTCGCGCGACGAGCATCGCTACCACGAGGCATTGGTGCACCCGGCACTGGAAGCGCTGCCTTGGGCCAAAAACGTGCTGGTGCTGGGCGGCGGCGACGGCCTGGCGGTGCGCGAAATCCTCAAGCATCGCAATATCGAACACATCACGCTGGTCGATCTCGACCCGGCCATGACGACCTTGTTTTCGACATCCGAACCGCTGCTGGCGCTGAACCAGGGATCGCTGAAAAACCCGCTGGTGCGCGTGATCAACGAGGATGCCGGACGCTGGCTGGAGCAGAATCAAGACGTGTTCGACGCCATCATCGTCGATTTCCCAGACCCGTCCAATTTCGGCCTTGGCAAACTGTATTCGGTGCCGATGTATCGCCTGCTTTCCAAGCATTTGTCGGAAAACGGTTACGCGGTCATTCAGTCGACCTCGCCCTACTTCGCCCCGAAATCCTACTGGTGCATCAATGCCACCTTGAAGGAAGCCGGGCTCAATACATGGCCCTATCATGCCTACGTGCCCTCGTTCGGCGAATGGGGTTACGTGATCGCCGCCAAGCGCAAGGATTACGCACCGCCGGAAAAATACGCGGAACCGATGCGCTTCCTTGATGGCGACTCGACCAAGCTGATGTTCAAATTCCCGGCCGACATGCAAGCGGTAGACGTCGAGCCGAATCGCCTGAACAATCAATCGCTGGTGCATTACTTCGAAGAAGACTGGCAGGCTGTGATCCGATGAAAATTCTTAAACAATTGTTCCGACTTCTTTGTGATTAGAAATACCCATTAGTGTAGGTTTGGCCAAAACCCGTCCCCGTCGTTCCCGCGAAGGCGGGAACCCATACGGCATTTGCTCGACTTAGCTTACTATGGGTTCCCGCCTTCGCGGGAACGACGGAGGGTTGCATCAGCTGTAAATTATTCATGACCTACAAAATATCCAGGCGAATCAAATAATGATCAGTAGACGCAGTTTTTTACTTCTCAGCGCGGCGTCGGCGCTGACCGGTGGCTGCTCGAAACTGAAGCTGCTGGAAACCACGCCGCAAATTTCCTACCCAGGCATGCGCGAAGGGCATTTGCTGCGCGACAAAGCCAGCCTGCCCGCGCCTTCCGGTGAAATCACGACCGATGTGGTGATCCTTGGCAGTGGGGTGGCCGGCTTGAGCGCGGCCTGGAAACTATCGAAAGCCGGTCATGCGCGTTTCCTTGTCGTCAACGGCCCGGAATTCGGCGGCAATGCGGCCGGCGGACAATTCGCCGATTTGCGTTATCCGCGTGGCGCGCATTACCTGCCGCTGCCATCGATGGAGTCCACTCATGTGCGCGAAATGCTGTTCGACTTCGGCGTCATCGAAGCGAACCCGATGGCGGAGCACCCCACTTTCGATGAATCCATCCTGCTGCATGCGCCCGACGAACGGCTGTATTTCAACGGCGAGTGGCAAGAAGGCATCGTCCCCAATCTGGGTTTGACGCCCGATGACGCCGCCCAGCAGCAACGCTTCTTCCGCTATGTCGATTCGCTCAAAGCCGCACGCGGCGCCGATGGCCGCAAGCTGTTTGCGATTCCGTTGGTGCTGTCCTCCAGCGACCCGCTCTGGACCCAACTAGATCGCCTCACGGTCAAGCAATGGCTGACGCAACAAGGCTTTACCTCGCCCACCCTGCATTGGTATCTGGACTACGTGTGCCGCGACGAGTACGGCGCCGAGTACGACCGCGTATCGGCCTGGTGCGGTTTGCATTATTTCGCCAGTCGCGGCGGCAAGGCCAGCAACGCCTCCGATGGCGCTGTGTTGACCTGGCCGGACGGCTTGCAGCCGATGGTCAAGCATCTATCCGCCGCCATCACACAGCGGCGCGGCGCAGACAACGGCAATTGGCAGCAAACGGGCTTTGCCGCCCGCATCGACGAGCACGCGGGCGGCGTCGAGGTCCTATGTGCCGAACAGACGGCTAGCGGCCTGCGCACTTTCGTCGTCAAAGCCAAACGCGCTATCTGCGCGATGCCGCTGATGGTCACCGCGCAAATCATGCCGCAACTCTCCGGCTACGGTTTCGACAGCGCCATCCACATGCCCGCACATGCGCCGTGGCTGGTCTCGAATTTCCTGATGGATGGCTTCCCCTCCGAAAACAAGGGCACGCCGCTGGCCTGGGACAACGTGCTGTATCAAGGCAAGGGGCTGGGTTACGTGGTCTCCACGCATCAAGAGATTTTGGTCGCCGCGCCGCCGAAGACCGTTTTTTCGGCCTACCAAGCCTTATCGACCCGCACGCCAAGCGCCGCCAGGCAATGGCTGCAACAGGCCACGCCGGACGAATTGTACGAAGAAGCAGTCTGCGATTTGCGTGAAGTCTACGGCTTCCGCCTGCAGCAACACGCACAAGCATTGGACATCACCGTGCGCGGCCACGCCATGGCATCGCCAACGCCCGGTTTCCTCTCCAATCGCGGCCTGGCGGCCTTGCGCGCTGCCGACGGCAAGGTGCTTTTTGCGCACGCCGACATGTCCAGTTTTTCCGTATTTGAAGAAGCGGCATGGTGGGGTTGCGAAGCGGCGTTGAAGATATTAGGATAAATCCAGCGGACATTGTCAATGTTGCAGGCGCACTCTTTTGGAGAAAAAATGGAATCAACATTGCATTTTCTATGCGGGAAAATGGGAGCGGGAAAGACAACCCTGTCCAAGCAACTAGCCAGCCAACAGAATGCCATTCTGATCTGCGAAGATATCTGGCTCCAGCGCTTGTATCCGATTGAAATCGCAAACTTCAACGATTATCTGAAGTACGCTGAAAGACTCAAACTTGTCGTCGCGCCGCATGTGGCTGATCTTCTTCGATGCGGCGTTTCAGTCGTGCTGGATTTTCCTGCGAATGTGCCGAAAACGAGAAGTTGGATACGCAGCATATTCGAATCGGCCAATGCCGCGCACGTCTTGCACTTTGTCGATACGCCCAATGCGCGTTGCATCGACCAGCTTCACAAACGCAATCGCGAAAAGCCGGAAGGATCGATGGAAATGACGGATGAACAATTCGAGTACATTACATCCCTATTTGTGGAGCCGCAGGCAAGCGAGGGATTCAATGTCAAAAGATATGGTTAACTAATTCCATTAGTTGCAATATTGGATTGACGAGTTCAGCGACTTGACGAAATGCTATAATTTTTCCTTATTGACACAAAACCTGTGGACGCCGTGCCCTTAGATCGCCCAATCTCAACAACGCTATGTGTCGGTGACTGGATAGTCGACACTGCCTCTAGGGAGATGTCACGCGGCGACGACTTCGTTCGGCTGGAAGATCGATCACTCCGCTTGTTATTATGCCTGACCGAACACGCGGGCGAAGTCGCCAGCGCGCGGGCCAAGTCGATTCACTGACCCACCACTCCGCGGGCATTGAGTTCGTTTTCCTGTTGTGCGACCGGGTCGGCCCCAATCGAGGCTTCGAGCTGAATCTTGACGGCAAGATTATCGCCGACCAGGTCCTCATAAGCATCCAGGCCAAATTGCGAGCGCTTGACCGTGGTGGTAGCGGTAAACCCAACCGATGGTTGTTCGCTGACCTGGTTGACGCCGATTTTGTTGACCTGCAGTTGCAAGGTCACCGGCTTGGTGACTCCCGCCAGCGTCAAGTCACCATATAGAACGCCATGCGTTTCGTCGCTCCGCTCAATCCGGGTACTTTTGAAACTGATGTACTCAGGTTTGAACAGGTTCATCCAGCTTTCATCGTCCCGAATCTGTTTATTCCACAACCCGTCGCCCATATCCAGCATCTTGGTTGGCATCGTCACCATGACCGATGATTTGGACCAATCCTGGTTATCAAACGCAATCGTGCCGGGCGTAACTTTCAGTGTTCCGACCAATTCGATAAATCCCTGATGCTCGATAGTGAATGTGACGCGGGAAAGTTTGGAGCTGATGGTGTAGGTCATGGGCGTACTACTGGCGGCCCCAGTCCACAGCATGAGGCTGGTGATCAGAGCAACATGGCGCAAACGAAACATATGAGATCCTTGTCGGTAAGAAAAATTGGAAAACGACCGCTGGTCGGCGCTCGCCTGCCTGGCGTTGGACGCTGTGGCAGCAACAAATTTATCAACACCCGGCGAGAAATGCTCTGAAATGTCTCTGAAAAAACCTGAATAGATCTGAATTTCAGGACCCCCCCTTGGCTTACGCCAAGGGGGTTGTCTTTTGGTCAGCGATGGGTCACGAATCGAATTTGACAACCGTCTTTCCCGCTCCATGCCCGGTCTTGTTACGCTCGATTGCGCCGTTGATGTCACTCAACTCTGCGATCTCCGACACACGAACGCGTAGCCGGCCATCGGCAACCATGCCGGCGATTTCAGCTAGCTTATGTCCATCCGCTTTCATCTGGAACCATTTGCCGCGTTTTCCTTGGGGAGTCCGGCCCATGATTTCCGGTGCGGCGGTGCTGACAATCTGGCCGTCCGAAGCAAGCACCTGCCACGATTTTTCCAACGTGTCGCCGCCGACCAGGTCGAGCACCAGGTCGACGCTTCCCGTATGTTCCCAGAAATTGGCCGTGCGGTAGTCGATCACTTGATCCGCGCCGAGGCCGCTCAGATATCCGGTGTTCGCACTTTGTGCTGTCGCCACCACACGCGCTCCGGCGAGACGTGCGAACTGGACGGCGAAACTGCCTACGCCTCCGGCTGCACCGTGAATCAATACTGTCTGCCCCTGCTTCAATTCACCGGCGTCGAACAGCGCCTGCCATGCGGTCAGCGCCGCGACCGGGATCGCGGCGGCTTGCACATCGTCCAGCGATGCCGGTGTCAGGACGAGCTTGCCGGCCGCTACCGCAACATAATCGCTATACCCACCCAGCCCTGCGAGCGGACCCATCGCGCGGTCGCCAACGGCGAACTCTGTCACGCCCTCGCCAAGCTCGACCACTACACCAGCCAGTTCAATGCCTAGCGTTGCAGGCAGCGGCAGAGGAAAAGCATCCTTCACCAGGCCGTCGCGGATTTTCCAGTCGAGACCATTGACACCGGCGGCACGCACCCGCACCACGACTTCGCCCGGCCCGGCTACAGGCCGTGCCACCAGTTCCAGCTTCGGCACATCGGGGCCGCCGTAGGCATGAATTCGTACGGCGCGATTTGCGGAGGTCGCAAGCATGGGGTAATCGGTATAGCCTTGCATACCCGCCGAATAAAAGGTTTCACGTTCTGGCTTGTTGAGCGGCGCGTCGAGTTGGAAGCGCTGCACCAGATCGGGATTGGCAAGATACAGGGAGCCGAATACGACCGCCTCGGCCTGCTTCTCGCAGATCAGGATGTTGGCACTTTCCTGGTTCAATCCGCCGCCCTGGAGAAAGCTGCCCTTGAACAGCGGACGAAGCAGACGGCTGTAATCGAATTCGACCTTGGCTTGCACGGCGAGGTGCAGGTAAGCCAGGTTGAGCGGCGCAATTTTCTGCACCAGGTATTTGTAGGTTTCCTGCGGTGCGGCATCCTTGACGTCATTGAAGTTCATCTCCGGCGAGATCTTGATGCCGACGCGATCGCTACCGGCTTCGGCGGCCATCGCGGCCAGTACATCGAGAATGAAGCGTGCCCGATTTTCCAGCGATCCGCCGTAATTGTCTGTGCGCTGATTGGTTTCGGAGGAAAGAAACTGTTCAGGCAGATATCCCGAGGCGGCGTGCAGTTCAACACCGTCGAAACCAGCTTCCAATGCGCGCCGTGTCGCCAGCCGGTATTCGTCGATCACGCCAGCGATCTCGGCGGTGGTCAGCGCACGCGGCATCTCAAGCGGCTGCGGGCCGGTTGCGGTGAAGACGGTGCCTTTCGGCTGAATCGCCGACGGTGCAACCGGTGCGGCATTCCCGGGCAACATGCTCGGGTGTGAAATCCGCCCGGTGTGCATCAGTTGCATGAAGATGACGCCACCTTTGGCATGCACCGCCTGCGTCACGACCTTCCAGGCCTGGACTTGCGCGTCGGAATAGATGCCAGGCGTGCGAACGTAGCCCTTGCCCATCGCTGACGGGAAAGTGCCCTCGGTGATGATCAAGCCGGCGTCGGCACGCTGGCTGTAGTACAGCACGGTGGCATCGGATGGCACACCGGTAGTGTCGTCGGCGCGTGAACGTGTCATCGGCGACATGACGAGGCGATTGCGCAATATGATGCGGCCGATTTTAGTGGGGGTAAAGAGTTTGTTCATGTCTTTCTCCTTCGTGGGTTGGTATGAAGGCGATGCTACGCTGATCCGCATGTGAGATAAATAGGTATAATTAGAATCACTGATCCATATATAGATCAATAGTTTGGATCAACTGCTGGGGGCAAAGGACATGGAAATACTGGGCTACATGCGAGAATTCGTCGAAGTTGCGAAGATGAAGAACTTCCGTGCTGCCGCCTTGGCGCTGGATATGCCGATATCCACGATCTCGCGCCATATTTCTGATCTCGAAAAGGCGGTCGGCCTGCGCTTGCTGCATCGCTCCACGCGCCGGGTTGAATTGACCGATGCCGGTGAGATCTACTACCTGCGCTGCCAGAGCATCGTGGCAGAAGCCATGATCGCGCACGAAGCCCTGCGCGACATGGCGGAGCGGCCCACCGGCACCTTGCGCGTGTCCATGCCGGCGGATCTGGCAATCGGCCATTTAGGCCCGATATTGCGCGACTTCGCAAAAGCCTATCCATTGATCGATTTCGACCTGGATCTGAGCCCGCGGCGGATCGACCTGCAAACCGAAGCCTTCGATCTCGCCATTCGCATCGGCCCGGCACCCACAGCGCCATCGACGCTGATCGCACGACCGATTGCGGTACTACCCCGTTATTTATACGCGTCGCCGATCTACTTGAAAACCGCGCCGCCGCTCAAGCACGCTACCGATCTGGTTCACCATGTGTTTTGCACCGTTTCATCCAGCTCGCAAGAGGGCGATGTAAAAACCCTCTATCGCGGCGGCGAATCGGCCGAGATCAAAGTCCCGACCCGCTTCGCAGTCAACAGTGTCGGCATGGCGCGAACTCTTGCCGCACTCGGAATGGGCATTGCTGTCATGCACACGGAACTTGCCCGCGATGAGGTCGCGTCGGGCCGACTCCGGCGCGTCCTCCCCGACTGGAACATGGCACCGTTGCAGGTACACGTCGTCACCGCGACGCGATTGCTGCCGGCCCGGGCCAGGCTGTTCATCGAATTTCTCAAGACGAGAATGCAGGATGCTGCTGTTTGAGGTGGATTCGCTATTGTGAATAGTCGCATCGATCCGGCCACCTGCATATCTTCGATTTTCAAACTTCTGAGCTATTTGCGTCTTATTCTTGCCATCAACCCAAAAAGCGGAGGTTCGCGTTACCACGGATTCGCGAAATTGATTAAGCCGCTAGCTTCGGCATCTCAACATCTATTGCATTTGTAGAAGCTTTGAATATTCCGCAATATCCCAGCCTTCACTCGATAGATCAATGGCAACTTGACGAACCTTCGGGACATCAGGCTTAACAACGGCAACTGCCGTCGGAAACGCGCTCAACACCGCGGGAAAACTGGCCCATTCCGCAATGTGCGTGGTCTTTGAGGTGTAGTAGACCCAGGCGACTCGATATTCGCCAAGCGTCAGTGGGCCTTTCCACTTGATGATGCTGTCCAAATCAGCACGTGCATAACAAAAGGCGCCTCCTGAGAAGGCGGCGTTACCTTTGTCCGTTCGCGTATACGTTACAAATTTGTGCATTTTGCCGTTGGATAAGCGTTCGCTCTCGACGCCAGAGAGTAAGCCGACCGATTCCAGCGCTTTGAGTTGCGAATATCGTCCCGCAGGGGACTGAGGAGTCTTCAAATCGTTGTCGACATTGATCTCTATCGAATCAGGCGCCAACGGTCCCGTGCCGAAAAGTGGCGGTAGGCACAGGTTGTCTGTCTTGGTTTCGGCGAAAGACTTTCGAATCACTTGGGAAAAAACAGTTCGATACTCATCCTTGCTGAGATTGCCGTGATCCAGCGGATTTACGGCACAACCACTACAGAGCAGCGCGACAGCCGACACGAAACCGGCAGACATCGAAATTGCGAAATGTCGATTCATGGCTTTATCCTCATAGAAATTATTGCTTTGCACATGACGATACGTAACCCAACCCACCCGGGAAATAGTTGTCATCGCACGACGAATACAAGCGGCGATTTATTCGCCTTGAAAACCTCGACAGTCAATCGCCGAACCAAGAGCAAGGGAGTCGCTCGCCAATCTTTCGTGTTTTGGTTTTATGAATAATGCGGTAGCTTTCGCAACGAAGCCAGCAATTACAGTAAAGTATCGAAGCATGCTACTTAAGGGAGCAAAAAGGGTGCAAAAAGCAAGCGCAACCGAGTGTTATGTCTTGCGCATTGTGGATTGTCGTTTGCTAGACACGAATTGCTGAAGCTAGATTAGACTACCGCCGAGATCGAACTTCTGCTATTGGCCGTCAATTTCCCAGGAGCATATCCGGCACGCTATCGCTTTTCGTGTGAATGCGCCGAAAAATGAGAAAATCCGCGCCGCATCACCGATATTCGTTCGTGAATATATCCCTTTGTGTGCGCCAGCACACGGAAAATGCCCGCATTAGAACGTATTCTATAGATATCAGTGTGAAGGCATGCCATCAATTCGAACTGCCCCAACGAGAGAAGGTCAAGTTCGCAAGGCGAGGCTTTTACGTCACTGTTGCGGTTTGATAGTTTTGATCCTTTGTGGAGAGTGAAGATGAAATGGGCCGGCATGTATCTGCTTGGTTTTCTTGTTCTGATTTGCGGCCTGTTGGCAGCGCTCTGGAAGTTGGGCGTCCTGGCCAGCATCGGGGCAACGTGGACGGTGATCGGGGTCACGATCGCCGTAGGCATCGGCATCATGGTCGCGGTATCCAATAGCGGCACCAAAGAGAACATCGAAATCAACCGGAAATAAGCAGTTCGTACGCGCGGCGACAGCTGGCGAGTAGCGATATCCGCCCCGATATCGCTTTTCCTGTCGATGTGCTGCGCATTCGCACTGAGGATGAAAAATAGTGTACCGGCTCGCGGTCGGAATGGACTAGCCATCCCCGGAATTTCAATCGCACCGGATCGCCGGCTTGCGCTTTGCTTTCGATTTTGCGATCTCCGCTGTGTGAAAGGCTCTGGTCGCCCAGCGCAGCAGCGCTTCCTGATCGTCCGCGATCTCATCCGGCAGCGCGTAATACTTTGCCACCTTCACCGCGCGCGAACGACCTGAGTAGATAAAAGGCTCGGCGCCCATTGCCTCGAACTCGGGGCGGCTGGCATCGTCCACGCGCAGATACAGCACGCCCTCGATGATAAAGGCGAACTGGACGCCGTTCCTAACCACTCCCGCGCCACCGAAGAAGCGGGTTACTGACATCGGCCCCATAGCGCGCAGGCGATCGGCAAACTCGCGTGCCCGGTCGAGTGCTGCTGCAAGGCTCATGTCGCCTGCTGCTGATCTGTCGGATAGAAAAATCCGGAAATGCTACGCAGCCTGCCATCGTCGGCGAGCAGGCCGAAGCTGGTTCCGGTTTGTAACGCCTTATCGTTTGTGTCGTTTGGCCCGTGCAGCGCCCAATGTGCCAAAGTACGATTGTGGTGGTGCACAACCGAACGAATGCGGAAAGTAGCGCCGGGAACGCTTTGCTGAAAGCCCCCCATATAGGCAGACAGTGCCTTAGGGCCTTCAATCAAGCCATTTGGATCGCAATAAGTCGCATCATCCGTAAGGCAGGCTGACAACTCACCGACACGGACATCGGCATCGCTCGACCAAATTGCCGCATAACGATTCCATAGGGTTTCAGGTGACATGGCTGGTTTCCTCCAATCCATTGAATGTATCGTCGATAAGAATCCTGAGAGATGCTTTGCTGTATCCCGCCCGAACCAGCACGAGTGTGCCCTGGTAGAGCGCCAACAGCTTTAACGCGGCATGGGCTGGATCGACTCCGCTGCGCAGCAGGCCAGCGCGAGCGGCAGCGCTGAGCCGGTCGGCAAATGTGCTCGAAAGAATCTTGAAAGCCTCGTCGACTCCTGTCGGCATTGGTCCAGCATCGCCGCCAAACTCAACCGCCGAGTTCGTGATCAGGCAGCCAAACGACTCTCCTCTCGGTTCGCGCAACAGCGATAGAAAGAGCGCCTGTACGCCAGCTAGACCAGCCGCCTCGGGCGCATGTGTCGCAATGCGGCGGCATAAGACTGTCTCGTTATAGCGTGCAAAGGCCGCCGCAAACAATCCTGCCTTGTCGCCATAGCTGTTATAGATGCTGCCGCCCTTCAGGCCGGTGGCTTCTTCCAGATCCTTGATCGAGACCGCGAGATAACCCTTGCGCCGGAAAGCATGCATCGCGCCGGTCAACACGGCATCTTCATCATATTCACGTGTGCGTCCCATGGCCTTCTTTCTTGATCAATCATTTTAGAATAAACGATCAAAAAATGCATGTCAAGATGTTTGATCAGTTTTTTGGCTACAGTGATGGCTGCAAAATGACGACTGCTTATCCGTGGGCGAAGGTATACCGCACTAACGCCATAGCAAGCGCAAACACAAACCCATAGGTGAAACGATCGATGCGTAGGAGTTCTTCACCACGGTTGCGGCGCCATGCGCCGAAAATGGTCATGGTGCCACCGGCTACCATAGGAGTTACAAAAATGTTCGCAATGCGCCCGCTGTGCGAGACAATGAAGTGAGATGGAAATACCAAAAGACTGAGCGCGCCTGCGATTGCACCAAAGATGAGATAGCCGAACGCAGCTATCCAGGGATTCGGCCTAGGCAGGCGAAACGGTTCCTGCGCCGGGTGCAATCCAAGTTCAAGCAGGACTTCGAAGGCAAGTTGAAGTAGTAATTCACCGGCAAACTGGAGCAGCCAAAGCAATATTTCTATGACGATTTCCATGTAGTCTATAAAGTGAATTTCCGGTTAAATCGTCAGATCAAAACAAATTAGACCTGATCAGTGATTCCTTGTCCATCCCATGAACATGGGAGACAGGTTACTTCACAATCTTGCAGCTTCTTCGTTCGACACAATCGTTTTACCGATAGGCGCCAGCGATATCGCCGCCAGCTTCACATGCTGCAGCCCGAACGGAATGCCAATGATGGTGACGAAACAGGCCAGCGCAGAAAACAAATGACCGATTGCCAGCCAGATGCCGGCGAATATAAACCAGATGATATTTCCCAGGGTTCCCAGTTCGCTAGTGCCGATGTCTTCCCGTTTGGTGAGCGCCCTGCGATCAATTGCTGTTTTCCCAAATGGAAAGAAGGCAAATTCTCCGATCACGAAACATGCGCGGCCCCAGGGTATGCCGACGATGGATAGGTAAGCCAAGCATCCGACAATCCACCAGCCGAGACCCATGAAAAATCCACCGAGAACAAACCAGAATAGATTGCCGATTGCGCGCATGTTTTGCCTTTATGAATGTTGGTGAACTGGCTCTATTGCCATCTGAGCGAATTTAACCTGATCGGGGCAGCTTTGTCCATCCCATGAACATGGGGTGGGAGATTGTGCCGGGCAACAAAAAAATGGCGCTTACAAGAAGCGCCATTTTTTCTGTCGGAAGAAACGATCAATGAATAGAACCCGTATTCAATGTCGCACCGGTTTTTTCAACCAATTCATCTTTCGTCACGCCCGGAGCCAGTTCGATCAGCTTCAAGCCGTCAGGGGTCACATCTATCACGCCCAGATCGGTGATGATGCGGCTGACGACGCCGACGCCGGTCAGCGGCAGGTCGCATTTCTTGAGGATCTTGTGCGAGGTCGAGCCGTCCTTGGCTTTGGCGACGTGTTCCATCAGAACCACCACGCGGCCGACGCCGGCCACCAGATCCATCGCGCCGCCCATGCCCTTGACCATCTTGCCGGGGATCATCCAGTTGGCGAGGTCGCCGTGTTCCGAGACTTGCATCGCGCCGAGGATGGCGATGTTGATCTTGCCGCCGCGAATCATCGCGAACGAATCAGCCGAGCTGAAAAACGATGAGCCGGGCAAGGCGGTAACGGTTTGCTTGCCTGCGTTGATGAGGTCGGCGTCGATTTGGTCCTCAGTCGGGAACGGGCCGATGCCGAGCAAGCCGTTTTCCGATTGCAACCAGACTTCGATGTCCTTGGGGACGTAGTTGGCCACCAGGGTCGGCAAGCCGATGCCGAGGTTGACGTAGAAGCCGTCTTGCAATTCCTGTGCCGCACGCGCGGCCATTTCTTCACGAGTCCATGCCATGTTATTTCTCCGTGTTACTGTTTTACTGTCGTTACTATTATTTGCTGACAGTGCGTTGTTCGATCCGCTTTTCCGGGTGGGCATTGAGCACGATGCGGTGCACGAAAATGCTCGGCGTGTGAACTTGATCCGGATCGATTTCACCGATCTCCACCAGCTTTTCGACTTCGACGATGGTGATCTTGCCGGCCATCGCGACGTTCGGATTGAAATTGCGCGAGGTCTTGCGATAGACCAGATTGCCGGCCTTGTCGGCCATGTAGGCCTTGACCAGCGAGACGTCGGCCACCAGCGAGCGTTCCATCACGTATTGATGGCCATCGAACTCGCGCACTTCCTTGCCTTCAGCGACCATCGTGCCGACGCCGGTACGCGTGAAAAACGCCGGGATGCCAGCGCCGCCTGCGCGCAGCTTTTCAGCCAGGGTGCCTTGCGGCGTGAATTCAAGTTGCAATTCGCCGGCCAGGTATTGGCGTTCGAATTCCTTGTTTTCGCCGACATAGGAGGCGATCATTTTCTTGATCTGGCGCGTGCTTAACAATTGGCCGAGGCCGAAGCCGTCGACGCCGGCATTGTTGGAAATCGCGGTCAGGTTTTGCACGCCGCTGTCGCGCAATGCGGCGATCAAGGCTTCAGGAATACCGCACAGGCCGAATCCGCCGACCGCAATGGTTTGACCATCCTTGACCACGCCTGCAAGTGCGGAAGCGGCGTCTGGATAAACTTTCTTCATACCAATCCTCTTCAATTTAAATATCCGATTTGGATGTTGCCCGGCAAATATTATTACGACAGCATATGTCGCGCCGCTAGGTGGCGCAATACCGTACAACTACGGCCGTCGGAACAATCGCTTTGATACCAGTGTACCGGACACAGTAACCAACCCACCGTCATTCCCGCCTGCGCGGGAATGACGGGTTATATTTTTACCTTCAGCGGATTACAACTCCGACATCTGGTATTCACGTAATCACATTACTGCTGACATACAGGTACTTGAATTCTAAACCTTTTCGCTTCTTCTTTTACTGCGCGCTCATTCCATCATCGGCGGTCATAATGGCGCCGTTGATGAAATGCGACTCTTCCGCCGCCAGGAATAGCAACATGCCGTCCAGGTCTTCCGGTTTGCCCAGGCGCTTGCGTGGCAGCGTGCTGATCAATTGCTGGCCATGTTCGGTCTTGAAATGATCGGCATTGATTTCAGTGCCGATGTAGCCGGGGCAAATTGCGTTGACGTTGATGCCGTAACGACCCCATTCCACCGCCATCGATTTGGTCATGTGGACGACTGCCGCCTTGCTCACACAATAAATACCGATTTGCGGCAGCACGCGCAGCCCTGCTACCGAGGCAATATTGATGATCCGGTGCTGCTTTTTCGGGTCCCCCTTGGCGCGGGCGATCATGCGCTTGGCAGCTTCCTGGGCGACGAAAAAAGCGCCGCGCTGGTTGGTGTCCATCACATACGCATAATCGTCGGGCGTGACATCGATCAAACGTTGCGTAGTCGATACACCGGAATTATTGACCAGGATGTCGATCGGGCCAGCCTCGGTTTCGGCATGCGCGATGGCGGACTTAATGCTGGCGTAGTCGGTCACATCGAGCTCGACCACATGGGCCGCTCCGCCGCCTGCTTCGATTTCCGCGCGCAATTCCTTCAAGCGCTCGACCCGGCGCGAGGCTAGCACCACTTGTGCGCCGGCTTGTGCCAGCACTTTGGCAAAGCGAGCGCCAAGCCCGCTGGAGGCGCCGGTAATCAGCGCGATCTTGCCTTCAAAATTGACTTCAATTCCCACGAAATTCTCCCTATTATTACGCTGCAAATAACTGCATACTTGGTAAGGTTACACGAAAGCGCGAAGTTTAGAGCGTGGCCCCTAGTAATCTATTGCAAAATCCCGGACAATTAGCACACTCGTTCGATAATTACATTTACGGTGGTATTCATGACCCAAAGCGCCAGTCCCAGCATCCTTGAACAATACGGCCCCCGCGAAGCGATGGAATACGACGTCGTTGTCGTTGGCGGTGGACCGGCCGGTTTGTCGGCGGCTATCAAATTGAAGCAACTGGCTGCGGCCAAGGGCAATGAAGTCTCGGTTTGCGTACTGGAAAAAGGTGGCGAGCTGGGTGCGCACATTTTGTCCGGCGCCGTGATGGATCCCAAAGCCTTGACCGAATTGTTTCCGAACTGGAAGGAATTGGGCGCGCCACTTAATGTCGAGGTTACCGAAGACTGCGTCTACGTACTGACTGAATCCAAGGCCTACAAGACGCCGAACTGGATGCTGCCAGCCTGCTTCGAAAATCATGGCAATTACATCGTCTCACTCGCCAATGTCGTGCGCTGGCTGGGTCAGCAGGCAGAAGCGCTGGGAGTCGAAGTCTTCCCCGGTTTTCCGGCTGCTGAAATCCTGTATAACGACGATGGATCGGTCAAGGGCGTAGCGACCGGCAACATGGGCGTGGATCGCCACGGCAAGCCGACCGCCAACTTCCAGCTCGGTATGGAATTGCACGCAAAATACACGCTGTTTGCCGAAGGCGCACGCGGCCATCTGGGCAAGCAGTTGATGGCCAAATACGACCTCAACAAGGGCAAGGATCCGCAGTCGTACGGGATCGGCATCAAGGAATTGTGGGAGATCGATCCCAAGCTGCATAAGCCTGGGCTGGTCGTGCACACTACGGGTTGGCCGCTGTTCAACCAGTACAGCGGTTCCTTCCTCTATCATCTGGAAGACAATCTGGTCGCGGTCGGCTATGTGGTTGGCTTGGCGTATGAAAATCCTTATTTGTCGCCCTACGAAGAATTCCAACGCTACAAGACGCATCCGGCGATTCGCGGCTTCTTCGAAGGCGGCAAGCGCATCTCTTACGGCGCCCGCGCGATCACGGCGGGCGGTTTGCAGTCGTTACCGAAGCTGACCTTCCCCGGGGGGGCCCTGATCGGCTGCGATGCCGGCTTCCTGAACATGAGCCGCATCAAGGGTAGCCACGCGGCGATCAAGACCGGCATGCTGGCGGCAGAGGCCGCTTTCGCGGCGCTTGGCGAGAACCGCCAATACGACGAACTGACCGCGTATTCGCAAGCCTTTGAGCAATCGTGGCTGCATGAGGAATTGCATCTGGCGCGCAATGTCAAGCCTTTGCTCAAGAGCGGCACCTTGGGTTCGCCTTGGGTATGGCTGGATCAAATGGTATTGCGCGGCAAGGCGCCGTGGACCTTCCATCATTCCAAGGGCGACCATGAGGCGCTGAAACCGGCGTCGCAATTCAAGCCTATCGTCTATCCGAAGCCGGATAACAAGCTGACCTTCGATCGCCTGTCTTCGGTGTTTATCTCCAATACCAATCATGCGGAAGACCAGCCTATCCATTTGACGCTGAAAGACCCGAGCGTGCCGGTGGCTATCAACCTGGCCAATTATGCCGGGCCGGAAGCGCGCTACTGCCCGGCTGGCGTGTATGAATTTGTCAAAACCGATGAGGGCGGCGAGCGCCTGCAGATCAATGCGCAAAACTGCGTGCATTGCAAGACCTGCGACATCAAGGACCCGACGCAGAATATCGTATGGGTGACGCCGGAAGGCGGCGGCGGGCCGAATTATCCGAATATGTAAGAATTACTCCCCTCGCCCGCAAGCAGGCTAATCATCACCCACAAGTCTTGCCATCGACAGCTCCGCCAAGACACGCATGCCAAAATCTATGCGCCGTCGTTCCCTCCCCAATGCAGGGGGAGGGTTAGGGTGGGGGTAGTGCATCAAACACACAGGCTCGGTACCTCGAACATTCCACCCCCATCCCAACCTTCCCCCTACTAGGGGGAAGGAGCGTCTCGCCTATGCGACTGATAACCGTCGATACCAAGACTTGTGGGTAATGATCAGCGCAAGCGGGAGAGGGAGAACTACGATACCTCCGAACCATAAACAAAAAGGCTGCATACGCAGCCTTTTTCATATTCGCTTCCACCAAACTATTTGCTCAATTGCCAGCCGCTAGCAGTCGATCCACCTTGCGTCAATTTATCGAGCCAGAATGCACCGATGATGGTCTTGACGTCGGTCACGCTGCCGTCTTTCACCCAGCCCATCAGGTCGGATAAAGGCGCCTTGAAGATATCGAGGAATTCGCCGTCATCCAGTTTGCGTTCGCCGGCAGTCAATCCGCGCGCCAGGTAGATGTCGAGATGTTCATCCGAATAAGCGATCGCATTGTGGATGGTGCATAGGAAGTGCCACTCGGTCGCGCTATAGCCCGTTTCTTCCAGCAGCTCGCGTTTGGCGCATGCCAACGGATCTTCCTTGAGATCGATCTTGCCAGCCGGGAATTCGATGAAAACCTGGTCCAGCGGGTAGCGATACTGACGCTCCAATAACACGGAGCCGTCATCAAACAAAGGCAAGATGACCACGGCGCCCGGATGCCGAAAATATTCGCGCTTGGTGTGCTTGCCGTCCGGCAGTTGCACCGTGTCGCATTGCACCTTCAGGAATACGCCGTCGTAGACGCTGCCGCCATCAACCCGTGTTTCCTTCAAGTGTTCATCCATTTACGACACCAGGCTTTTGTTGATGGCGAGCCAGCAAGCGTTCATCAGATACTTGGGCAGGATACCCAGAGCAATTGCGGCGATGCCGTTGATGCTGAGTATCACGCTCATATCCATGCTGACTTCGATTTTCGACTTATCAACAGCATCGTCAAAATACATGACCTTGACCACGCGCAGGTAATAGAATGCGCCGATCAGGGACAAGACCACGGCGACCACCGCCAGCCAGGTTTGATTCGTATTGACCACGGCGCTCAAGACCGACAATTTCGCATAGAACCCCATCAGCGGCGGAATACCGGCCAGCGAGAACATCAACAAGCCCATCACCAGCGCAAACCATGGGCTGCGTTGATTCAAGCCCTTCAAATCGTCAATCGATTCCGCTTCAAAACCGGCGCGCGACAACAGCATGATCACACCGAAGGTGCCCAGCGTCGTCATGACGTAGGTAATGGTATAGAACATCGCTGCGGAGTAGGCAGTAACTGCATTTTGGCTCTGTCCGTCAACCACGCCCGACAACAATCCGAGCAGCATGAAACCCATTTGCGCAATCGTCGAATAGGCCAGCATGCGTTTCAGGTTGGTCTGGGCGATCGCCGTGATGTTACCGACTGCCATCGACAATACCGCCAACACCATCAGCATTTGCTGCCATTCGATCGCATGCGACCAAAGGCCTTGCACCAGCAAGCGGATGCAAATTGCGAAGGCGGCCAGCTTTGGCGCGCCGCCAAGCAGCAGCGTTACGCCGGTCGGCGCGCCCTGATAAACGTCCGGCACCCACATATGGAATGGCGCAGCGCCCAGTTTAAAGGCCAAGCCGGCGACCACGAACACCAGGCCGCAGACCAGGATCAACGGCTTGATCTCATGCGAAGCGGCGACTTTCGCCACTTCGGTCAGGTCAAGCGAGCCAGTCGCACCATATAGCAGGGACATCCCATACAGCAGGAAGCCGGAAGCAAGCGCACCGAGAATGAAGTATTTCATCGCCGCTTCAGTCGATACGGCATGATTGCGGCGCAAGGCCACCAGGGCGTACAGGGACAAGGACATCAGCTCCAGCCCGAGATAGATCACCAGGAAGTTACTTCCCGAAATCATGACCATTTGCCCGACCAGGGCAAACAAGGCCAGCACGTAGAACTCACCGCCCAGTTCGCCACCCAGCATGCCGCGCGCGGTCGCATATTGGCGCGAGTAAACCAGGGTCACGCCGACCGCCAGGTAGGAGCACAGTTTCAGTAAATTCGACATCGGGTCCGATACGAACATGCCGTGGAAGGCGGAAACCGTGGCACCGCTATCGAATTGTTCCAAGCTCAACCACGCGCACACGATCAAGGCCAGGAGCGACAGGAAATACGTGTAGCTGCGCTTGGCATCCGACACGAACATGTCGATCAACAGGATTGCGGAAGCCGCAATCACCAGGAACATTTCAGGAAAAAGAGGAGTCAGGTTCATATTATTCATTTCGTCGGCACTTTTCGCACACTATGTCAGTGCAATGGCAATTTGGACAGCGAGACTTGCTGGAGCAAATCGTGGACCGAAACCTGGATTGCATTGGTAATCGGTGCCGGGTACACACCCATTGCAATGACAGCGATAGCCAGGATACCCAGCATCAGGAATTCGCGCTTGTTCAGATCGAGCAATTCAGCAACGTGCTTGTTCGCCACTGCGCCAAACATGGTGCGCTTGACCAGCCACAGCGAATAGGCTGCACCTAAGATCAGCGCGGTTGCCGACAGCAGGCCGATCCAGAAATTGAATTGCACCGCGCCGAGGATCACCATGAATTCGCCGACGAAACCGGAGGTTGCCGGCAAGCCGCAATTGGCCAGCGAGAACAACACAAACAGGGCCGCGAATTTAGGCATGCGATTGACGACACCGCCGTAGTCGGCGATTTGACGCGAATGCATGCGGTCGTACAACACGCCGATACACAGGAACATTGCGCCGGACACGAAGCCGTGTGAAATCATTTGCGCGATACCGCCCTGCACCGCCATGTCGTTGAAAACGAAGAAGCCGAGGGTGACGAAACCCATGTGGGCAATCGACGAATAGGCGACCAACTTCTTCATGTCGGCTTGCACCAGGGCGACCAGGCCGATGTAGATAACCGCGATCAACGACAACGTGATGATGAAGGGTGCGAAATAATGGCTGGCATCGGGCGCGATCGGCAGCGAGAACCGCAGGAAACCGTAACCACCGAGCTTCAGCATGATTGCTGCCAGTACCACGGAGCCACCGGTCGGCGCTTCAACGTGGGCATCCGGCAACCACGTATGGACCGGCCACATCGGCACCTTGACGGCGAATGCCATCAGGAAAGCCAGGAACACCAGTTTTTGTGCAAACATCGTCAACGGCGTTACCTGCCAGATGCGAATATCGAAACTACCGCCCGACTTGTTATACAGGTACAGGATGGCAACCAGCGTCAACAGCGAACCGGCCAGAGTGTAAAGGAAGAACTTGACCGACGCATACACCCGATTGGTGCCGCCCCAGACGCCGATGATGATGAACATCGGGATCAGCGTGGCTTCGAAGAATACATAGAACAACATGCCGTCCTGGGCGCAGAAGACGCCGATCATCAAACCGGACAGAATCAGGAAGGCGCCCATGTATTGCGCGACTTTCTTTTCGATCACTTCCCAGCCGGCGATCACGACGATCACCGTGATGAACGCAGTCAGCGGAACGAACCACAGCGAAAGACCGTCGATACCGAGGAAATAGTTGATGTTGAAGCGCGGTATCCAGCTCGACTTTTCTATGAACTGCATCCCGTGCCAACTGTTATTGAAAAATTTCACCAGCGGGAAGGTCGCAAACATGCTGACCAAGGCTCCGATCAGGGATACTGCGCGCGTCAACGATGGATTGTCGTCGCGGCCGATCGCCAAGACCAACAGGCCGAACAGGATCGGCAACCAGATCGCGAGGCTAAGGAGATGAGAAAGTATTTGCGTCATGATTGTTAGTTATTTTTCTTCGCCAATTTATTTTGTGAACATCGTGGCAAACATCGGAATGGGCGTGAAATAAATCAGGAAACCCACCACACCCAGAATCATCACGAATGCATAGTGGTAGATGTAACCGGATTGCAACTGCCGAATCACGCGCGAGAACCAGCCGACCAGCTTGGCGCTGCCGTTGATGATGAGGCCGTCGATCAAACTCTTGTCGCCCACATTCCAGAGGCCGCCGCCGATCAGGCGTGCACCGCCGGCGAACACGACGTCATTGAATTTGTCCATGTAATACTTGTTGTCCAGCAGCGTGTAAATCGCGTGGAATTTATGGAAGAACCATTCCGGCACTTTGCGATTGACCATGTAGCAGTAATAGGCCACCACGACGCCCGCCAATGCCAATCCGAACGGCAGGGACAGGAATGAGCTCAAGCCCATCTCCAGTGCGCCGTGGAAATCGCGTGTCAGTTCTTCCATCGCGGTGTGTTGCGGGTCGACCGTGATCACGCCGTTGAAGAAGCTGCCGTGCAACATCGGCCCGACCGTGAAATAACCGATAATCACAGAAGGAATCGCCAGCAAAATCAGCGGCCACGTTACTACGCCCGGCGCTTCATGCGGCTTCTCTCCCGGAGCCAGGCCATGATGCTCTTCTTCCTCGTGAACATCTGAAGCATGATCATCGTCGCCGGAATGCGCCACGGCATGTGAAGCGTGCGAATGAGAATGGTCATCGTGCGCATGCGCCTTACCGAAGCGTTCTTCGCCGTGGAATACCAGGAAATACAGGCGGAACGAATAGAAGGCAGTCACGAACACGCCGGCCAGCACCGCAAAGGATGCGAATTTCGCGCCGTACAACTGCGAGCTGCGCACTGCTTCGATGATGCTGTCCTTCGAATAGAAACCGGAGAAGAACGGCGTGCCGATCAGGGCCAGCGATCCGATCAACGAAGTGATCCAGGTAATCGGCAAATATTTGCGCAGGCCGCCCATATTGCGGATGTCCTGGTCGTGATGCATGCTGATGATGACCGCACCGGCCGCCAGGAACAACAAGGCCTTGAAGAACGCATGCGTCATCAGGTGGAACACTGCGACCGAGTAAGCGGAAGCACCCAGTGCCACCGTCATGTAACCCAGCTGCGACAAGGTCGAGTAGGCGACGATGCGCTTGATATCGTTTTGTATCATGCCGAGGAAACCCATGAACAAGGCGGTAATCGCGCCGATGATCATGACGAACGACAAGGCGGTGTCGGACAATTCGAACAGCGGCGACATGCGTGTCACCATGAAAATACCAGCGGTCACCATGGTTGCTGCGTGGATCAAGGCGGAAATCGGAGTCGGGCCTTCCATCGAGTCAGGCAACCAGACATGCAACGGGAACTGCGCCGATTTACCCATCGCGCCGATGAACAGACAGATGCAGGCCACGGTGATCAATGACCAATCGCCGCCGATACCCGGCACGATGAATTGCGTCAATGCATAGCGCTTGTCGAACAATTCGGTGTAGTTCATGGTGCCGCCGAAATGCAGCAGCAGGCCGATGCCGAGGATGAAGCCGAAGTCGCCGACGCGATTGACCAGGAACGCCTTCATGTTGGCGAAAATGGCGGTCGGACGGGTATACCAGAAGCCGATCAGCAGATACGATACCAGGCCCACTGCTTCCCAGCCGAAGAACAATTGCAGGAAGTTGTTGCTCATGACCAGCATCAACATCGAGAACGTGAACAGCGAGATATAGGCGAAGAAACGGTTATAGCCCGCATCATCCTTCATGTAGCCGATCGTGTAGATGTGCACCATCAGCGACACGAACGTCACCACGCACATCATCATCGCGGTCAGGTTGTCGACCAGGAAGCCGACTTCCAGTTTCAGCTTGCCGACCGTCATCCATGTGTACACGGTGGCGTTATAAGGCGTCGCACCATTTTGCAACGCGTACAAGGTCATCAGCGAAATGATGAAGGCGATGGTTACGCCCAATATCGTCACGCTGTGCGAAGCCGTGCGGCCTATCTTGTTGTCAAAAAACTGAGTGCCGAAGAGACCCGCAATTGCAGCGCCGGCCAGCGGCGCCAACGGTACTGCCAAAAGGAGGTAAGGGTTAAGTTGCCCCGCCATGATGAACCTTGTCGTTTGTTTGAGTTAGCCTTTGAGGCTGTCGAGATCTTCCACATTGATGGTGTCCAGATTACGGAACAACACCACCAGAATGGCAAGGCCAATCGCAGACTCTGCTGCAGCTACAGTCAGGATGAAGAAAACAAAAATTTGCCCGGCCGCATCACCAAGATAATGCGAGAAGGCGATGAAATTCATATTGACCGCCAACAGCATCAATTCGATCGCCATCAGCAGGACGATAATATTTTTGCGATTCAGGAAGATGCCGACGATCGAAATCGCAAACAGCATCGCGCCGAGAATCAAGTAATGTGAAATTGTCAAAGTCACGTGCGGCCTCTTATTTGTTCTCTGCTGCTGGGGCAGCGGCGGCTAATTTATCACTTGCGTCACCGCCTGCATCGCCATTGGCGCGTGTCGATTCCGACTTCATCTTCACCATGCGCAGACGATCGGTGGATTTGACCTTGACCGCATCGCCCGGCGCAAAATACTTGGTGTCCTTGCGCTTGCGCATGGTCAGCGCGACAGCGGCCACGATGGCAACCAGCAGGATCACGGCGGCGATTTCAAACGGATAGGTGTACTGGGTATACAGCACCTTGCCCAATTCGCGGGTATTGCCGATGTTGGGATGCGGGCTTGGCGTGGCGCTATCGAAAGTCCAGAAACTGCTCATCATCACGGCGGACAATTCAAATACAATCAGCAAACCGACAGGTATCGCAATCCACAGGCTCTTCCAGAAGCCCTCTCGCATCTTTTCGATATTAATATCGAGCATCATGACGACGAACAGGAATAGCACCATCACCGCGCCGACATACACCAGCACCAGCACGATGGCGAGGAATTCGGCTTGCAGCAGCATCCAGATTGCGGCGGCGGAGAAGAAGGTCAGCACCAGATACAAGGCTGAATGCACCGGATTGCGGTCGGTGATGACGCGTAGCGCAGCGAATATCAAAATCGCCGAGAACGCATAGAACAATGCAGTTTTAAATTCCATAATGGGCCAAAAAGTCGCCTAAAATCAGATCAATCAGATCAGTTAGCAAATCAACGATATGCGGCATCCGCTTCGCGGGCGGCGGCAATCTCTTTTTCGTAACGGTCGCCAACAGCCAACAGCATTTCCTTGGTGAAGTACAGGTCGCCGCGTTTTTCGCCGTGGTATTCGAGCACATGCGTTTCGACGATGGAATCGACCGGGCAGGATTCTTCGCAGAAACCGCAGAAAATGCACTTGGTCAAATCGATGTCATAACGCGTAGTGCGGCGGCTGCCGTCGTCACGCTGTTCCGACTCAATCGTGATGGCCATCGCCGGACATACCGCTTCGCACAATTTGCAGGCGATGCAACGCTCTTCGCCGTTCGGATAGCGACGCAATGCGTGCAGGCCGCGAAAACGCGGCGACATCGGCGTCTTCTCTTCCGGGAACAGCACTGTGATCTTGCGCGCAAACATATACCGGCCGGTCAGCGCCAGGCCTTTGAATAACTCTCGCAGCAGCAAGCTGCCGAAAAAATCCTTGATGGCTTCCATTTTTTTCCAGCCTTTACAATTGGGCAGTTCTAAAAATCGTGACGATTTTCTTGTCGTGCACGAGATTTCCAGTCGTGTCCATTATGTTCATTAATTCCAGATGTTCCAGGGTGTTTGCATCCATGCTGCAACGATCACCAGATACGCCAGCATCAGCGGAATGAATACCTTCCAGCCGAGGCGCATGATTTGATCGAAGCGATAGCGCGGGAACGAAGCGCGCACCCAGATAAACATGGTGACCACGGCAAAGGTCTTCAGACCCAACCAGATCCAGCCCGGAATAAAGTTAAGCAAACTAATCGGCGAAGCCCAGCCGCCCAGGAACAGCAGCGAAGCGATGATCGAAATCAGAATCATGTTCGCGTATTCGGACAAGTAGAACATCGCGAACGACATGCCTGAATATTCGACCATATGGCCGGCCACGATCTCGGACTCGCCTTCGACCACGTCAAACGGATGGCGATTGGTTTCGGCGATGCCGGAAATCACATACACCACGAATACCGGCAACAGCGGCAGCCAGTTCCAGGAAAACAATGCAAAACCGTGATCCGCGCCGAATCCGCGTGATTGCCCGGCGACGATATCGCTCAGGTTCAAGCTGCCCGACACCATCAATACGATCACCAGCGCAAAACCCATCGCAATTTCATACGACACCATTTGCGCGGAGGCGCGCATCGCGCCAAGGAACGCGTACTTCGAGTTGGAGGCCCAGCCGGCGATAATCACGCCGTAGACTTCCATCGAGGTGATCGCCATCAGGAACAGCAAGCCGGCGTCGACGTTGGCCAGGGCGACTTCAGGTCCGAATGGAATCACCGACCATGCCACCAGCGACGGCATGATGGTCATCACAGGGGCAATCACGAACAAGGCTTTGTTGGCCCGAGTCGGCACCACGATTTCCTTGATCAACAGCTTCAAGCCATCGGCGATCGGCTGCAACAATCCAAAGTAACCGACGCGATTCGCACCGTGGCGAATCTGGATCCAGCCGATGGTCTTGCGTTCCCACAGGGTCAGGTAGGCGACGCATCCCATCAGCGGCGCCACGACCACGATAATTTTCACCAGATTCCAGACGATCGGCCACAAGATGCCGAACCAGGTTTGTCCGTAAGCGTGAATGGTCGGTAGCACTTGATCCATCATGCTTGCTCCAAAGTGATTGCACCGAACATGGCACCCAGTCCAGCGGTAGTTGCGTGTGCGGCGGCGACACGCACCACGTTTTCCGGCAGGTTGCGGTCTACTGCTGCGCTCAACACCGCGCTACCGCTACCCTGCTTGACACGTACCTGGGCGCCGTCGGCGAGGCCGAGTTGCTGCGCCAATGCCGTCGAGATCCACGCTTTCGGCGCTTGTGCGTCGGTCGTCAGTTGCAGCGATTCGGCGCGGCGCACGATGGCGTCGGTGAAATAAATCGGTACGTCGGTCACACGTTCCAGGCCGGCGACAGATGCGGAAGCTGCCGCTTGCGGCAACAACGCGATCTGATTATTCAAGCGTGCGCTCAAGTCGGCTTCGCTTGGCTTGTCGGCTCCGATGATTTCCTTGCGGATCGTTTCCGAGTTGTCGTAGTCGAAACCGCTGATATCCAGCAGATTGCCCAGGACACGCAATACCTTCCAGCCCGGACGGGAATCGCCGAGCGGCTTGACGGTGCCATTGAAACTTTGCGGACGGCCTTCGCAATTAACGAAAGTACCGGCGGTTTCGGTGAACGGCGTGATCGGCAACAAGACATCGGCGTAATCGGTGCCGTGCTTATATGGCGAGAGGACCACGACCATCTCAGCCTGATCGAGCGCGGCGCGTGCGACTTGCGGATTGGCGCTATCGAGTTCCGGTTCGGTATTCAACAACAGATAGGCTTTACGGGCTTGCGCAAACATTTGCTGCGCATTGGCGCCGCCGTTGCCTGGAATGGCGTTTGCCAGATAACCGCCAACGGTATTGGCCGCTTCGGTCAGGTAACCAAACTTGGCATCCGTGTTTTGCGCGATCCATTGTGCTGCAGCATGCAGTTGCGCTGCTTGCGGATGTTGCGCAACAGCGTTGCCGAGCAACACGGCCTTGTTTTCACCGGACAACAAGCTGGCGGCGGTTTGCTTGGCTGCGTCAGACGGTTGGACGTTTTCAAATCCGGCAGGTGCAGCAATGCTCTTGGCTGCTGCGATTGCAGCGATCACTTCACCCAGAGCCGCCAACCAAGCGGACGGCGCCTTGATCATCTTGTTGGCGATCGGCATCAACAAATCATCGTCGGTGGCGTGCAGGATGCTGACCTTGGCGCCCTGCTTGACGGCTTGACGCAAACGCGAAGCCAGCAATGGATGGTCCTTGCGCAGGAAGGAGCCAACTACGAACGCGCGCTTCAAGGCAGCGAATTCGGTGATCGACATACCCAGCCACGGCGTGACCTTGCCGTCGAGCGAGAAATCGGATTGACGGGTGCGGAAGTCGACGTTATTCGATCCCAGTCCACGCACCATTTTTTGCAACAGGGACAATTCTTCCAGCGTCGAAGTCGGTGCTGCCAATGCCGCAATGGCGTCGGCGCCGTGTTCGTGCTTGATGTTGCGCAAGCCGTGGGCGACGTATTCCAACGCAGTCTGCCAATCGGTTTCCTGCCATTTTCCGTCTTGCTTGAGCATCGGCGCGGTCAAACGCTCCGCGCTGTTCACGCCTTCATAGGAGAAACGGTCCTTGTCGGAAATCCAGCATTCGTTGACGGCGTCGTTTTCCAACGGCAACACGCGCATGACCTTGCTGTTCTTGACTTGCACCATCAGGTTGGCGCCCAAGCCGTCATGCGGACTGACCGATTTGCGACGCTGCAATTCCCATGTACGGGCGCTGTAGCGGAACGGTTTGGAAGTCAATGCGCCGACCGGGCACAAGTCGATCATGTTACCGGACAATTCCGAATCCACGGTCTTGCCGACGAACGAGGTGATTTCCGCGTGTTCGCCGCGACCCAGCATGCCGAATTCCATCACGCCGGCGATTTCCTGGCCGAAGCGTACGCAACGGGTACAGTGGATGCAACGTGTCATTTCCTTCATCGAGATCAGCGGGCCGACATCTTTCGGCTCCACCACGCGCTTTTCTTCTTCGTAGCGCGATGCCGAACCGCCGTAGCCGACCGCCAGATCCTGCAATTGGCACTCACCGCCCTGATCGCAGATCGGGCAATCGAGCGGATGGTTAATCAGCAGGAATTCCATGACGCTTTTTTGCGCCTTGACCGCCTTGTCGCTATGCGAACGCACGATCATGCCCGCGCTCACCGGAGTCGCGCAAGCAGGCAGCGGTTTCGGGGCCTTCTCTACCTCGACCAGACACATGCGGCAATTGGCCGCAATCGTCAATTTCTTGTGATAGCAAAAGTGCGGTATGTACGTGCCCAATTTATTGGCCGCGTCCATAATCATGCTGCCTTCCTGCACTTCGACTTTTTTGCCGTCTAATTCGATTTCAACCATGGCTTTGCTTTTTGCCCAAGTATTCTCAGTTACGCTCAAATGTGTTTGAAACGTAGTGCGCTTTACAGCTCAACTATCTAATTTTTTGCTACTTATTCAAACTCAAATATATGTCGGCACCAGGCAATGCTTGTGCTCGATGTGATATTCAAATTCTTCGCGGTAATTCTTGATGAATGCACGTACCGGCATCGCTGCCGCATCGCCCAGCGCGCAAATAGTGCGCCCCTGGATGTTGTCGGCAATCGAGTTCAACATATCCAGATCGTCGACACGACCCTGGCCATGCTCGATGCGATGCACCATGCGATACAGCCAGCCGGTGCCTTCGCGGCATGGCGTGCACTGCCCACACGATTCTTCATAGTAGAAATAGGACAAACGCAATAACGACTTGACCATGCAACGCGTTTCATCCATCACGATCACGGCGCCGGAACCGAGCATCGAACCGGCTTTGGCGATTGAGTCGTAATCCATGTCGGTCGCCATCATGACGTCGCCGGTCAGCACAGGCATCGAAGAACCGCCTGGAATCACGGCCTTGATCTTCTTGCCGTCGCGCATGCCGCCCGCCAGTTCCAGCAGCTTGGCGAACGGAGTGCCGAGCGGCACTTCGTAATTGCCCGGCTTGGCGACGTCGCCCGACATCGAGAAAATCTTGGTGCCGCCATTGTTCGGCTTACCCAAAGCAGCGTAGGCGGGACCGCCCATGCCGAAGATAAACGGCACCGCAGCAAAGGTTTCCGTATTGTTGATGGTGGTCGGCTTGCCGTACAGGCCGAAACTGGCCGGGAACGGCGGCTTGAAGCGCGGCTGGCCCTTCTTGCCTTCCAATGATTCCAGCAAGGCCGTTTCTTCGCCGCAGATATACGCGCCGTAACCGTGGAACCCATGCAACTGAAAATTGAAGCTGCTACCCATGATGGCGTCGCCGAGGAAGCCGGCGGCACGCGCCTCTTCCAGCGCTTCGTCAAAACGTTCGTAGTCGGACCAGATTTCGCCGTGGATATAGTTGTAGCCGACCGTGATGCCCATCGCGTAAGCACCAATCGCCATGCCTTCGATCAGCGCATGCGGATTGTAGCGAATGATGTCGCGGTCCTTGAATGTGCCCGGCTCGCCTTCGTCCGAATTGCACACCAGGTATTTTTGCCCGGGGAATTGACGGGGCATGAAGCTCCATTTCAAGCCAGTCGGAAAACCGGCGCCGCCGCGACCGCGCAGGGATGATGCTTTCAATTCGGCAATCACCTGCTCCGGCGTGACGCCTTCGCTCAGGATGCGCTTTAGGGATTCGTAGCCGCCGCGTTTGACGTAGTCGGCCAGGTGCCAGTTCTGGCCATCGAGGCCGGCCAGGATCAGCGGATTGATGTGACGGTTATGCAGGCTGGTCATTTCTTCAATTCCTCCACCAGTGCATCGATCTTGTCATTCGACATCCAGCTGCACATGCGCTTGTTATTGACCAACATGACGGGGGCATCGCCGCAAGCTCCCATGCACTCCCCTTCTTGCAGCGTGAACTGGCCGTCTGCCGTGGTTTCGCGATAGCCGACGCCGAGCTTCTGCTTCAGATATTGCGCAGCCTTTTCGCCGCCCGACAAAGCGCAGGGCAAATTGGTGCAAACGGTGATCTTGAATTTTCCGGTCGGCTTCAGGTTGTACATCGCATAGAACGTCGCGACTTCCTGCACTGCAACCGCAGCCATGCCGAGGTAATCAGCGACGTCGTGCATCACTTCCGGCGACAGCCAGCCTTTTTCATCCTGCGCAATGGCGAGCGCCGCCATCACCGCAGACTGCTTTTGGTCAGCCGGATATTTCGCGACTTCGCGATCGATTTTTTTGTAAGCTTGCTCAGATAACAGCATTTTTCTGCCTCAATTATTGATACCAGAACCTATTCAGGAATCCGTCAAATAGTCGCCTTGACGAGATCATCAGCAGGTTTTATCTATCAATTTCACCAAATACGATATCTTGCGTGCCAATGATGGTTACGGCATCGGCGATCATGTGGCCCTTGGCCATCTCGTCCAAACCTTGCAAATGCGGGAAACCCGGCGCGCGAATCTTCAGGCGATATGGCTTGTTGGCGCCGTCGGAAACGATGTAGATGCCGAATTCGCCCTTCGGATGCTCGACTGCGGAATACGCTTCGCCCGGCGGCACATGCATCCCTTCTGTGAAGAGCTTGAAGTGATGGATCAGCTCTTCCATGTTGGTCTTCATGCTCAAACGCGACGGCGGCGCCACCTTGTGGTCGGTGACGATGACCGGACCCGGGTTATTGCGCAGCCACTCAACGCATTGCTTGATGATACGGTTCGATTGGCGCATTTCGGCCACGCGCACCAGATAGCGGTCATAGCAGTCGCCGTTGGTGCCGACGGGAATGTCGAAATCCAGCAAATCGTAGACTTCATACGGTTGCTTCTTGCGCAAATCCCATTCGACGCCAGAACCGCGCAGCATCGGCCCGGTAAAGCCCATCGCCTTGGCGCGCTCCGGCGACACGACGCCGATGCCGACGAGGCGCTGTTTCCAGATGCGATTGTCGGTCAACAGGGTTTCGTATTCGTCGACGTAGGTCGGGAAGCGATTGGTAAAGTCTTCGATGAAATCGAGCAGTGAACCCTGGCGATTTTCATTGAGCTGGCTGATTGCCTTGGCGTTGCGCACGATGGATGCCTTGTGCTGCGGCATCACATCCGGCAGGTCGCGATACACGCCGCCCGGACGATAGTAAGCTGCATGCATACGGGCGCCGGAAACCGCCTCGTAGCAATCCATCAGATCTTCGCGTTCGCGGAAGGCGTACAGGAACACCGTCATCGCGCCGACGTCCAGCGCATGCGCACCGATCCACAGCAAGTGATTCAGCAAGCGCGTGATTTCGTCGAACATGACGCGGATGTACTGGGCGCGCAGCGGCACTTCGATACCGTGCAGCTTTTCGATCGCCATCACGTAGGCGTGTTCGTTGCACATCATCGACACGTAGTCGAGGCGGTCCATGTAGGGCACCGATTGCAGATACGTCTTTTGCTCCGCC
>OUMJ01000012.1_pt1 | contig 50041 bp, 55 predicted proteins | sample 1690841 | NCBI WGS metagenome assembly OUMJ01 (sample SAMEA3914812, study PRJEB12502) | metagenome | biome: forest; material: soil | place: Canada | collected 2011-07-07 | depth 0.1 m | reverse complement strand
GCAGCGCAATATTGCACTGATCAACATTTGCATTTTGGCGGAAACATTGGGGGTGCCGCCAAGCGAGATGCTTAATTTTCTGTTTTAGAGTCGCCGTCACCTGTCACATCCCCATTCCAGCATATCCAGCAATGAGCTGCGCTTGCCGGTCAACTCGCTAATCCTGACCATTGCCGCCATTAGCTCACGCTTGGCCTGTGCAAGCTCCCGCGCCTTCCGTTCCAGACCTACGGCGACATTCTGCGATGATTTGGCTTTGCCGGTAGTCGTGCGCGGCCCCGTGCTGGCTCTCCAAGGTTGCCAACTACGAATTAACTCCCGTTGCCGGGCGCGTCGTTCAGGTGTCCATCCGTTTGCGGTCAACATGCCCCCTCGAATAGTTCGTTTATTGCCAAAGTGCGACGAAATGTTCGGAAATATTGTTCATCATGCTCCCGAAATCCGCATGAGCATTGGTATTCTGCGTTCATCATCGTTAAGAAATTGCGTGCTAATTCGGATTTATATTGCCCCCGCCGCTGCGCCCTTTGACGCTTTGCGCACCCTCAGTGCGACGTTGACCAATTCATCCGCTTGATGCCTGGCTGAAGTCCTGGCCGGCATTTTGTGCGGCTCTCCATCGTGCCACCAGTCGGCCGGTATGTCGTTTTCCCGCTCGCGTGTCCAGTCGCCGGCATTGTCGTCGGCTTGCTGCTCGACCTTGGGCGCGATGGTCGGCTCGGCGGCGGGCGGTAGAAAAGATGGCGGGGGATTGTGGAACCCGTCCCAAGTACGGGTTTGCTCAATGACATCAACCGGCGCATTATGGAACCCGTTCGGTTTCGCTTTTACAAACCCGTTCGGCTTCAGTTTTTCCGGCAGCACTTCGCTAGTCAATATCTTGACGTATTTTTTGACTGTTTCCGCCTCCCTCTCCGGCATGACGATGTTCAAGTCATTCATCAATGGTTCAGGGTTCTTTGCGTGCGGCTTCAGTATAAGGCTCTCGATAAGTGCGTCAGTTAAGCCGCTATTGGCTCGCAAGATGATGCGCGCCCGATTTATCACCTCTTTGCAGAAAGCCGCGCTATACCGCTTTTTAGGCGCTTGGCGCGGCAACCCGAAATGCTTTGCCACCTTCTGAAAAAACTCTTCCTGCCTGTCATCTAGCGTGGTGCGCCTCCCGAATAGGTCACTTCCAACCATGTGGCCATCGATAAGCGGCAGCAGCAATACATGACAATGTGGTGCGGATTCGTCCAGGTGAATTATCGAACTCAGTACAGGAACTTTGAAATGTTCCTCTGCCCACGCTGTACACGCCTCAAAATATCGGGGCGAATCGATGGCGCTATCCGTCGGCAGGCTGAACAGAACTTCCAGCATCGTTACCGCGTCTTTGCGCAGATTGCCAATCCCGGCATCATCCATCAACGTCTTGGCCTGGCTTGCGATGTCGTTTGCGTTATCAGGCCCGCGTAACCTGATATTGTTTTTGATGCAGGTCGGATCGATGCCGCTTTCCGATGAGACGCCCGCGACCGTGTAATCCTCGCGTGTGTTGTGACGCGCCGCCACCCTGATAATGGCTTTGCTGTATCGCCTCTCCACGCTCAAATAATATTCGTTCGTCATATTCCCCCCCAAGCTCCGGCTAACACCAGCGCCAGCAATGCCAAGTCGGATGATGTCGTGGCAATGGCGTTTATAATTCGTTTCATCGCCGCAATCATGGTTGCGCCTCCTTGCCGGCCAACTGAATCAGGTGATAGCGAGCGCAGCGCGGATGGATAAACCCGTTGTCGTCGTATTGAGTGACAAGTTCCGTCGTGATGATATGGCCGGCGCGCTTGAGTTCAAAAACCCTAGTTGCAGGCATCATTACGCCATTATTGCGCGCTTCGATCGTCGTTTTCGGTCCACGTTGAAGCAACGCAAGCAGCTTGGCGCGTTGGGCCTCGGTGCTAGTGGAGCGGCTTTTCAATACATCGGCATCGGTGTTACACTGCGCTTGCTCAATTTGGTTTGCAACCCCTGAGACAATGATGCCACCGCCCCCGGTGGCGATTTCATTTGTGGGATAGTCCATTAGCTCCCCTCGCTGAGAGCTTTGCGCAATTTCCCAACATTCCAGCGGCTACACCCAGCGGTATGCTTGGTCGGCGCAGGTATCTTTCCGCTTTTGACGCCGCGATATATAGTCGCATTTGAAAAGCCGTACAGAACTTTAACGACCTTGATCGAAACTTCGGCCGCGTCTGGCAGACTGTCAAAATTTTTCAGTGCGAACGGAACTTCTATTTGCTTTGAACTTTGATTCATTGAACCCCTTTCGCATTTCCTCAGTGCGTCGGGGTGACCGGATGTTGCCCCGCAACCGCCTGATTTAAGATGCTATGGGGTGATCTTCCGATTGATTTGGATAATTGTCGCCGAGGATAAATTAGCCGAAATTAAAAGCCGCAAAGCCTTATTTGACGCGGGTTTTGAAAGGGGGCTGCATTTCCTCGATGCGTCGTTTCTCGGCGTAATAGTCCTGCTCGCGAAAGAGGAAAGTTTTCTTATGCCTGAGTCGGATAATCTGCTCGACTTCAGCACCAGCTTTGCGCACAGTGATTTGATGCCTCTCTCGCCTGAGAATCAGATCCATCCAGAGTCGAATTGATGGGCCAATGATGTATTTGGATGGTCTGCCAGGTGGAGAGCGCATGGGATTGATTGGTGCTGCGATAAGACCCAATTTCTCAAGTTTCTCAAAACCGTGAGAAAACACTGGATCGCCGCGTAGTTTGATCAACTTCGCATGAAGGAATGCCCGCATAGCATTTAATTGCTCAAGCTCATTTGTCAAAGTTTTAGTGACCTTTGGCCGCCGACGCTTAGATGATGATTCTTTTCGCGGCGGCTTGCGGCCCTTTAGCTTGGCGATTTCGGATTTAATATAATGGATTTCCTCGCTTGCCATCACGATTCGACGCTCCAACTCACCTAGAGCAAAGTGCATTTCACTCCTCATAGCGCATCTAAGTAATTAATTTGTTCCCACTCGTATCGGCAGCACGTCCGCCCCCTTGCGCAACTTATCCAGATAGTCGGCCCAACGCTGCATCATTTCCCTCCGTGCCGGTAAGTGTGCTGTGCGGTTATATGCGCGACCGTTTGGGTCTTTCACTGCGTGCGCCAATTGATGTTCGATCAAGTCAACCCGTTCACCCAGAACTTCATCCATGATCGTGCGCGCCATCGCCCGAAAGCCGTGCCCAGTCATTACTTCCTTGGCATAGCCCATTCCACGCAGTGCCGCATTAATTGTGTTCTCACTCATGCATTGCGCACCCGTACGCAAGCTTGGAAAAACAAACCTGCCGTGCCCGGTCAGTGGTTGCAAATTGCGAAGTATTTCCAACGATTGCACCGATAGCGGGACAATGTGATCATTACTCATTTTCATTTTGCTACCCGGTATGCGCCACTCTGCACCGTCAAGATCAATTTCCCCCCATTCTGCCGAGCGTAACTCCCCTGGCCGCACAAAGACCAGCGGGGCCAGCTTCAAAGCTGCTGATGCGCATGGATGTCCGTTGTAATCGTATATGGCACGCATCAGTGCCCCGGCTTGTTTCGGCTCTGTGATAGCGGCAAAGTGGCTTTGTGGTACAACGGTCAATGCGCCTTTCAAGTCTGCGGTAACATCTCTTTCCACCACCCCGCTTGCGACGCCATAGCGGAAAATCTGTCCACATAGCTGCTTTACGCGGTGGGCAGAGTCGATTGCACCCCGTGCTTCCATCTTTTGCACCGTCACCAATACGTCACGCGGCCCAATAGTTGAAATAGGTTTCTTGCCAATGGACGGGAAAACGTCATTTTCCAACCATGCCGTTACCTTCCCTTGTGTGCTTTCCGAACGGTCTGCCGCTGTCTTTACTAACCATGAACGAGCGACGGACTCAAAAGTGTGTGCTGCGGCGTTGGCTTCGGCTTCTTTGCTAGCTCGCTTGGCTTGCCCTGGGTCGATACCATCGGCCAGTAATTCACGCGCCTTTTCACGGCGTTGCCGGGCCTTGGCAAGTGATACTTCCGGGTAGACCCCTAACGCCAATGTTTTGCGCTTACCAATGTGACGATAATCCATGCGCCAATACTTTCCGACTGTTTTGACGAGCAAATACATGCCGCCGCCGTCTGGAAACTTATCGCCTGCGGGTTTATCGGTAGCCTTCAGGTTCTTAATAAAGGTGTCTGTCAGCGCCATTTCTGCCCCCTATTGACGGTATCTCATATCAGCGATTTGAAAAGTACCGTCAAAAGTGACGGTATTTCTTTGCGCTTCCATGGTATCGGGTGAAATGGCTTGAGACAAGAAAAAACCCGCGATGCTTGGGAGCATGCGGGTTTTAAGACTGCTTGATACTACTTACTACTATGTAATGGTGCCGGCTGCCGGAATCGAACTGGCCACCTGATGATTACAAGTCAACTGCTCTACCAAATGAGCTAAGCCGGCGTAAATCTTGAAGTCCGTTATTCTACTTCATTTAATTCGAGTTAGGGTAGGTTTTCCACCTTTTTTTGGTGGCTCCGGATCATCATTCGAATTATTGTCACTTGCCGCAGGGGTGGCATCGCTTTGCGCCGACGGTACTGCGGTCAATGTCGGCGAAGAAACTGATGGCACGGCACTCGGTTTCGAGGCTTCTTCGCTTGGTTTATCCACATTCGCATCGCGCAATGATGCCCGCGATACTTCAAATGCCATCCCTTGGCCGTTCTCTCTTGCATAGATCGCAACCACGTTCTCGACCGGCACCGATATTTCCCTCGATACGCCGCCAAAACGGGCGCTGAAATGAATCAAGTCATTATCCATCTTCAAGCCGCTGGTGGCGCTGAAGCTGATATTGAGCACGATCTCGCCATCTTTTACAAATTCCCTCGGCACGCGAGTTTGCGCATCGACCATCGCGGCCAGATAAGGGGTGTAGCCATTGTCGGTACACCACTCGTAAATGGCACGCAACATGTAGGGTTTGGTAGATGTTTCAGACATGATTTGAAAGAGAACCTGGTTCTGGATTCAGCATAATCCACTTTGCTATCGCTGGCGATGCAAAGCAACTATGCCGATCACCGAACTTAACGGCGCATGACCTTTTCAGAAGGCGTCAACGCTTCGATATAGGCAGGACGCGAGAAGATGCGTTCGGCGTATTTCATCAGCGGTGCGGCCGTTTTGGACAATTCGATACCGTAGTGATCGAGACGCCACAGCAATGGCGCTACCGCCACGTCAAGCATCGAAAAGTCGTCGCCCAGCATGTATTTGTTCTTCAAGAACAAAGGCGCCAGCGTGGTGAGGCGATCCCGGATTTCAGAGCGTGCCTTGTCATGCGACTTGTCGTTGGCTTTCGCTTTCTCGTTTTCCAGCGTATGCACGTGAACGAACAATTCTTTTTCGAAATTGAACAACATCAGCCGCGCGCGCGCGCGCATCAGCGGATCAGCCGGCATCAATTGCGGATGCGGGAAGCGTTCATCAATATATTCATTGATGATGTTGGATTCGTACAGGATCAAGTCGCGCTCGACCAGAATCGGTACCTGCCCGTATGGGTTCATGGTCGAGATATCTTCCGGCTTGTTAAACAAGTCGACATCGCGAACTTCGAAGTCCATGCCTTTCTCGAACAAGACGAGGCGGCAACGTTGGGAGAATGGGCAAGTCGTGCCCGAATAGAGAACCATCATTTTATAGTTCCTTAGAAACAAAGGGGTGAGACCAAAAACGGCTCACCCCGGTACACATGTCCGCAAGTGCGGACACAAAGATTACTTAACTTCTTTCCAATACGATGCGTTCAGGCGCCAGGTGAGGACGACCAACACACCGAGGAATAGCAATACCCAGACGCCTAACTGATGGCGCAAATGTTGCGAAGGCTCGCCCATCCATTCGAGGTATCCGACCAGATCGGCAACGGCAACATCGTATTCAGTCTTGGAAAGCTTGCCCGGCTTGACCATTTCAAAGTGATCAAACTTATGCTCGACCTTTCCTTCGGCATCTTTTTCGTCTGTATAGACGGCTTTCTGCGTTCCTTGCAATTCCCAAAAAACGTGCGGCATGCCGACGTTCGGGAAGATCATATTGTTCCAGCCGGTTGGACGGCTGTCGTCTTGATAGAAAGTACGCAGATAAGTGTAAAGGTAGTCCGGACCGCTTCCAGCTTCCGACGCCTTGGCGCGTGCAATCACCGACAAGTCCGGTGGTGCTGCGCCAAACCATTCTTTACCATCTTTCGGCGTCATCGCAACCGTCATCAAGCCGCCGACCTTGTCCGTGGTGAACAGCAGGTTGGTCTTGATTTGATCTTCGGTCAAACCGATATCACGCAAGCGGTTGTAACGCATCGACGACGCGGAGTGGCAGTTCAGGCAATAATTGACGAACAACTTGGAGCCATTTTGCAGGGCCGCCAGATTGTTGGTGCGTTCAGGCGCGTGGTCAAGTTGGTAGCCTTCTTCGCTTGCCAGCGCAAGCACCGGCAACAAAGTCAAAACCGCGATCAGTTTTTTCAGCAGCTTCATTCTTTTATCCCTTTTTTCGGCTTAGTGCGCGTGAAATGTGACGCGGGTCGGCACAGGCTTGAAGGTGCCCATTGCGCTCCACCAAGGCATCAGCAAGAAGAAACCGAAATAGATGAACGTGCAGATCTGGCTCACCGTTTGCGCAATATCCAATTCGAACGTGCTGGTGATGTGTGCACTACCCCATACGCCCGGTGGTTTTACGCCCAAATAACCCAACACCAAAAAGGCGATACCGAACGCGATATAAACGAATTTATGCCAGTCCGGGCGATAGCGAATCGACTTGACCGGCGATTGATCGAGCCATGGCATGCCTGCCAGGATCATGACCGATACGCCCATCAGCACGACACCAAACAGCTTGGCATCAAAGACCTGAAACGCGACCAGAATCACGACACCGATAACCATGACGACGATCTTGATGACGCTGCTCAGCCTGGTCCTCAAGACGATCAAGGCGACATAGGCAACCACGCCGGCGGTCAGCGCGTAGACGAATTGCGAAGTCGTGGCGCGCAAGATCGAATAATACGGGGTGAAATACCAAACCGGCGCGATATGCGGCGGCGTTTTCAGCGAATCAGCCGGAACAAAGTTGTTGTATTCGAGGAAGTAGCCACCCATTTCCGGAGCAAAGAAAAGGACCGTGCTAAATATCAGCAAGAACACCGTCACGCCGAAGATATCGTGCACCGAGTAGTAAGGATGCGATGGAATCGAATCCAGCGGATGACCGTCAGGACCAAGGTGATCCTTGACTTCGATGCCGTCAGGATTGCTCGAACCTACTTCATGCAAGGCGATCAAATGTGCGGCAACCAGGCCCAGCAAGACCAATGGGATGGCGATCACATGGAACGAGAAGAAGCGATTCAGGGTGGCGTCGGAAACGACGTAATCACCACGTATCCACAGCGACAGATCGGGGCCGATGAAAGGAATGGCGCCGAACAGGTTCACAATCACTTGCGCGCCCCAGTACGACATTTGCCCCCATGGCAGCAGATAACCGAAAAACGCCTCGCCCATCAGGCACAGGAAAATGCCGACACCGAACAGCCAGATCAATTCCCGCGGCTTGCGATACGAGCCATATAACAGGCCGCGCGTCATGTGCAGGTAAATGATGATGAAGAATGCCGATGCGCCGGTGGAGTGCATGTAGCGCACCAGCCAGCCCCACGGCACGTCGCGCATGATCGTGGTTTCAACCGAGGCGAACGCCAGGCCTGCATCTGGTTTGTAGTGCATTACCAGGAAAATGCCGGTGACAATCTGGATCACCAGCACCAACATCGCCAGCGAACCGAAGATGTACCAGAAATTGAAATTTTTCGGTGCGTAGTATTGACCCCACTGATCATTCCACAGCTTGGTCAGCGGAAAGCGGGCGTCTACCCAATTCAGCGCCTTGGCAGCGATTGGTGCATTCGCGGGGAGTTTCTTTTCGACAAATGCCATGATCAAGCCTCACCTTTCTCGTCTTTACCAATCAGTATCTTGGTATCGGACAGATAGATATGCGGTGGGATATCGAGATTGTCCGGTGCCGGCTTGTTTTTGAAGACACGGGCGGCCAAGTCAAAGGTGGAACCGTGGCAAGGGCACAGAAAGCCGCCTTGCCAATCGTCAGGCAACGAAGGTTGTGGGCCAGCCTGGAATTTCTTTCCTGGCGAGCAACCCAAATGGCTGCAAATACCCACCGTCACCAGGATATCTTTGTGCTCTTCGCGCGAGCGATGCTGGTTTTTGCAATATTCCGGCATCGGCATTTGATAGGTCTTGTCCGAATGGGGATCGGCAACCTCGCCCTCGGTCTTGTTCAGGCTTTCCATCATTTCCGGCGTACGCTTCAACACCCAAACCGGCTTGCCGCGCCACTCGAAAATTTTCATTTCGCCTGGCTTCAAATCGGAAATGTCCGCCTCCACCGGCGCACCGGCGGCTTTTGCCCGCTCGGACGGCTGGAACGTCGATACAAAAGCTCCTGCTGTAGCCAATCCTGCTACCCCACCTGCCGCGCACGTAGCGACGAGCAAGCCACGTCGACCTGGATCGACCTGCTTTTCGATACTCATACCAACCCCAATCAGTCAAAATCAGTCAAATTGCGAATTTTGGACGAAACTGCCAGCAACCTTAGATTATATCGGAGCCAAGCCTTGTTTTAAAGCGATTAGATGTACCGAATGCAATTTATGCCTGCTTTTTTGGCAAATGAAGCAATATTGCTATTACTTAACCTCGATTCAATCCAGATTTTAGCCACGAATAGATGATTTTTAAGCAAAAATCGCATTCTCCCATTACACTTCCGTAAGCTTGGCGACAAAAGCAATGTTGCTACTTATCAACAACCTTATAAGGATAACGCAAATGGGCATGGTGCAGGAATTCAAAGCATTCGCGGTCAAGGGTAATGTTGTCGATTTGGCAGTTGCCGTGATCATTGGCGGCGCATTCGGGAAAATTGTGGATTCGCTGGTGCAAGACATCGTGATGCCGATCGTCGGCAAAATTTTTGGCGGCCTCGATTTTTCCAATTACTACATTGCCTTGAATCATCAAGACCCGCAATTAACCTTGGTTGAGGCAAAGAAAGCGGGGGCGGTTTTTGCCTACGGCAACTTTCTCACGATATCGCTGAATTTTCTGATCCTGGCTTTTATCATCTTCCAGATGGTCAGGATGCTCAGCAAACTCAAGCGCAATGAGCCGGCCCCGCCGCCAGCGCCCGTAGTTACCCCGGAAGAAGTGATCTTGTTGCGTGAAATCCGCGACGCACTGAAAAAATAGATGCGGAAGCCCTCAAATGAGCGAGGGCCAGCACTTTTCAGGCTTTGCCCTTGAGTCCATCCATCTGCAGCAAACCGCGACGATGCGCCTCAAACACCGCTTCCCCGCGTGAATGGACCGACAGTTTGTCGTAGATATTCTTGATGTGGGTTTGCACGGTGCCAACCGATAACGACAACATCTTCGCCACATCGCCATACGAGTCGCCACGCGCGATCAAATCCAGAATTGCGGCTTCGCGCTTGGTCAGCGACACTGCGTGGATACCTTCATTGGCGCCATCCGGCTTTTTCGCATCGCGCATGCGCGCCAACACCTTGCGGGCGATGATGGGGCTGATGGGTGAGCCGCCTGCGCGCAACTCCAGCACCGAGCGCACAACGTCAAGCCGGCCGGCATCCTTGAGCACATAGCCGGTTGCGCCAGCTTCGATGCATGCCAGCACATTGTCTTCGTCGCTGGACATGGTGATGACCATGATGTCGCATTTGGGTAAATGCCTGACGCAGGCGCGAATAATCTCGATGCCGGAACCATCGGGCAGGCCGAGATCGGTCAATAAAACGTCGACCTCGCCGGTTGCCAGCCACTCAAGGGACGGCTTCACCGACTCCAATGCCGCCACCAGTTTTAATTCGGGCGAAGACTCAATGGCAAGGCTCAGGGCACGACGCGTGACCGCATCGTCTTCGACGATCATGACCCTGATTGGATGAAGTGCTGCCAATTGCGACATAGTGAATCCGTTTATTCTTATATTCCCATTCATTCGGGCAACGCCCACATATTTGTTACTTTTCCCGCAAAGCAACAAACTCGATCATATCGAATTACTCAATCCCTGCCCACTACTCTTCGCAAGATTATAGTCGCTATGTCGGCGAATGCTAAATGAGAAAAACAAACTCTTACCGCAACTTTTATCTTTTGTCGCTGGTTGCAGCACAATCGATCGCAGCAAATATTCATAAAACAGGTAATATCGAGCATCCTGACTGATTTACCCTACTTTATGCAACGTCTTTGGTTATTATTTGCGCAAACCGTCACTGTCGGCTTGGCAATCTGGTTCATCGTCAGCACGCTCAAGCCGGATTGGGCCGGCAATGCCGTCGATAGAGTGCGCAACGTACATATCGGCAACTCTTCGCTTTCCCTGCAGGAAGCCAGCGGAACCAGCACCCCAGGACAAGGATCGTACCGCGACGCCGCCAAGCGCGCGATGCCTTCGGTGGTGAATATCTTTACCACCAAGGAAGCGAAGCAGCCCAATAATCCCTTCATGAGCGATCCGTTTTTCAAGAAATTTTTCGGCGATCGTTTTGGCGACGAGGATGAAAAGCAGTTCAGCCTTGGCTCCGGCGTGCTGGTCAGCTCGCAGGGCTTTATCGTCACCAATAACCATGTGGTGGAAGCGGCCGATGAAATTGAAGTCGCGCTGGCAGATGGCCGCAAGACCGTCGCCAAGGTGGTCGGCACCGATCCCGATACCGACTTGGCCGTGGTGAAGGTCGACTTGCAGAATCTGCCGGCGATCACGCTGGGCCATTCGGAGCAGGCGCAGGTCGGTGACGTGGTGTTGGCAATCGGCAATCCATTCGGCGTCGGCCAGACGGTAACAATGGGCATCGTGTCGGCGCTTGGACGCAACCACCTGGGGATCAATACCTTCGAGAGTTTTATCCAGACCGACGCCGCGATCAATCCCGGCAATTCCGGCGGCGCCCTGATCGACACCAACGGCAATTTGCTGGGGATTAATACTGCCATCTATTCCCGCAGCGGCGGTTCCCTCGGCATCGGCTTTGCGATTCCGGTTGCTACCGTCAAGACCGTGATGGAATCGATCATCAGCAACGGCCAGGTGGTGCGCGGTTATATTGGCGTCGAACCGCAGGACATCACGCCGGAATTGGCCGAGAGCTTCGGCTTGAGCACCAAAACCGGCGCCATCATCGCCGGCGTGGTCAAGGACGGCCCGGCGGATAAAGCGGGAATCAAGCCGGGCGACATCCTGGTCGCGGTCGAAGGAAAAGCGGTCAGCGATACCACCGAAATGCTGAATTTGATTGCCCAACTGACGCCCGGCAATACCGCAAAAATGACGGTGTTGCGCAAGACCCAGCAGTCAACTGTCGATGTGACGATCGGCACACGGCCACGCGTGAAGCGCGAGGACAAGGAAGAACACTAATTCACTCATCCGCACCCGGCGATTTATCGAAGCGTCGGATCAAACATTTTTTATTTCCATGCATATTCGCGACCTTACCCAATTTCTTGCCGAACTCTCGGAAAACAATAATCGCGCCTGGTTTGTGATGAACAAACCGCGCTACGACATCTTGCGCGCCGAATTTCTCGAACTGGTGACGAAACTGATCGCCGACATCACCAAGTTCGATCCCGCCGTAGCGGCCTGCAATCCAAAGAAGGCCCTGTTTCGCATCAATCGCGACATGCGTTTTTCGCACGACAAAAGCCCTTACAAGACGCATTTTTCTGCGGCCATTACCGCCAGTGGCGTCAAGAAGCCAAGCCAGGGCGGCGGCCCCATGTATTACTTTCATATCGATGCGGAAGGCAAGCTTTTGATCGCCGCGGGTGAATACATGCCGCCATCGGATCGCTTGCGCGCAATTCGCCAGCATGTGATTGCCGAAGCCGGCAGCTTCGGTAAATTAATCAAGAACAAGAAACTGATCGAGACTTACGGCGGGCTGGAGGAAGATAGCAGGCTCAGCCGGCCGCCCAAGGGTTTCGACGCCGATGTGCCGCACCTCGAATTCGTCAAGCTGAAGAATTTTCTGGTGTCCAAAGAAACCAGCATCAAAAAGAAAATCCCTACCGATCTCGGCAAGGACTTGGCGCTGGGATTCAAGGACGCGCTGCCGCTGGTGACATGGCTGCGCCAGGTGAAATGACTTGCCGCAATTGCCACTATCGATATCCTGTTTGGCTGAAGTCGTGTTGGGTTAATTCTGACGTGTTGTCGGTGATCGATAGACCGGCAACCATTGCACAAGTCCCCAAGCAAATTCGGGCACGATAAAAAGATACAGGAGCGGTGCGTGCGTAATAAGCAACGCCCACCCCATCCAGATAGAAAATAGCATGCGTGCTGCGCCATCGAAGCGGCCAAAACGCTGTTGCGGGTCGGACAGACGGAGCGCCGACCAAACCAATACCACACTGCCCAACAGGCAGCAAATCAATACATGAAACGGCGCGAATGGAGGCAATGGCAAGCCGCCGAGTTGCTGATTGATCGCTGTCAGCTGTTGATGTAGCAGCGCAAAGCTCCATGGCGTTGCGAAGGGAGCGGTCACGACGATGTCGTAGACGGCGCTGGCGCGCACGATATTGCGGAAGGTGCCCGATGAAAGCAAAGGCATAAGGTAGCTCCAATGAATTGATATGCGCAATCCTAAAGCTTGGAGTACACTTCATGGTCAAGCATTTTATGCATTTATTTTGGAGAACTCCTATGCAGATAGGAGAAGTGGCGGCAGCAACCGGCATTAGTCGGGATACCTTGCGCTTTTATGAAAAGCGCGGCCTGTTGCGCACCCGCCGCGACAATAACGGCTATCGCGACTATGCGCCGGAGGCAGTGGCATGGCTGAACTACCTACGCACCGCGCAAACTCTCGGGTTCACCTTAAACGAGATCGAAGCCGGTTTGCCGCTGTTCATGGCGCCGGATACGTCAGCGCCGGTGCTGTTGGCGGCGATGCAGGTGAAGTTGGCAGAAATCGATCAACGGATTGCCGGCTTACAGGCATTGCGCATTGATCTGGCGCAACGCCTGCAACTGCCCATGGCGGAATGTCCGCTGGCTGGCGTTTAACTCACCGCCGTGCAGACGTCGTGCCATATCTGTTGAAGTAAGGCGAGAACAGCCTTCATCGATGCGCTTCTTCCGGCGCTTGCGTCATTTTGACAAATAGCGGCGCCACCAACAGCCCGACTTCAAATAACAGGCACAAGGGCAAGGCCAGCAACATCATGCTCATTGCATCAGGCGGCGTGACGATGGCAGCGACCACAAACGCGCCGACAATGACATACGGGCGGAATTGCTTCAGTTTCGCGACCGATACCAAGCCCATGCGCACCAACACCACGACCACGATCGGCACTTCGAAAGTCAGGCCGAAGGCAATGAACATGGTCATCACGAAGTCGAAATAACTTTCGATATCCGGCGACACATTGATCGATTTCGGCGCCAGCTCATTGATGACCTTGAATACGACCTTGAACACGAATTCATAGCAAAACGCGACGCCGATCACGAACAGGGCCGACGAAGAAACCACCAGCGGTGCCACCAGTTTCTTTTCATGCGCATACAGACCCGGCGCGACGAATGCCCACGCCTGATACAGCACCCAGGGCAAGGCCACGATAAACGCCGCCAGCAAGGTCACTTTCAATGGAATGATGAATGGCGTAATCACACCGGTCGCAATCATCTTGGAGCCGACCGGCAGCGCCGCCATCATTGGAGACGCGAGAAAATCATAAATCTGCGCAGACCATGGCATCATGCAAAGGAACACCGCAACAATCGCGATCGTGGCTTTCATGAGGCGATCGCGCAACTCCACCAGATGCGAAATGAAGGTATCTTCCTGCGGGGTTTTTTGTTCTTCAGTCATCGCGTGTAAGGCTTTGCATAGGGAGGGTCATTGTGGCCGTTCGCATCAGGCACCACCTTGCAGGCTGAGAGCGCCGCTTTCGTGACATCAGTGAAAGAACGTCGACTTCGTGGCAAGCCCACTTGGTCTGAAGCGGGCAACCCGAGCGGCAGCGGAGATCACGCGGGTCTTGTGGCCGTTCTTTTGCTTGTACCAAGCGGGCACCGCACCACGCGCCATGCGCTTGTTACGAAAATCCTTGCTCTTGCGCGCCAACTGCTCGGCATCCGGCGTTGCACGCTGCGCGCCGCCTATACTGCGATCCTTGCCGGACCACGCCGCATTCAAATCGTCTTCCGTCTCGGCAATATTGCTAACGATGCTTTGTTGAACCTCAGTGGCAGCTTGCTTGACGTCATCATGCATTTTCCGCAGCTCGTCGAGTTCCATTTCCCGGCTGACTTCGGCCTTCACTTCATTGATATAGCGCTGCGCCCGGCCGAATAGCGAACCGGCCATGCGAGCCACCTTGGGCAATTTTTCAGGGCCGATGACCACCAGGGCCACGGCGCCGATCAACATCATTTTGGTGAGGCCAAAATCTATCATAGGGGGAACCTGAATCGGGTCTGCGCGAGAGGCATAGCCTAACTCCGGGTTTTCTCTTTCACTTCAACGTCAATCGTGGTTTTATCGGCAACCTGTGCAGTCGGAGCGTTCGAAGTAGTTGGCGCAGCTTCCTTCTCTTCTTCGCCCTTGACCCCGTCCTTGAAACCCTTGACGGCCTTGCCCAGATCGGAGCCGATATTTCCCAATTTCTTGGTACCGAATATAAGGACAACGATCACCAATAAAATCAGTAGATGTACTGGACTAAATGAACCCATTATTTTCTCCTTGCCGGACGATCTCGCCCATACTATTAGTTATACGCCAAATAACCCGGTTTGCATGCAAATTAACGCTGGCCGCGCCACGGGTGCGGTCCGCCAATCACATGCAAATGCAAATGATAGACTTCCTGCCCACCATCCGGGCCGGTATTGAACAAGGTCTTGAAGCCGCCTGTTCCACGGTCTTCGATGCTGCTTACATAAGCACAACCTTGCTCTTGTGCCAACTTGGGGGCTAATAATAGCATTTTACCCAACAATGCCGCGTGCGTTTCGTTGCAATCGGACAAGGTCGGAATATGTTGCTTGGGCACAATCAGAAAATGCACAGATGCCGCCGGATTGATATCGTGAAACGCGATCAGGTCATTGTCTTCATAAATCGCTTTCGATGGAATTTGCTTATCCACGATTTTACAAAAAATGCAATTATCCAATGTATTCTCCGCTCAAAAACAATTTAACTGATATTACGCACTGATGTTGGAAGATGCTAAGAACGAGTTCCTTCCTCCTTGCAGGGGGAAGATTAGGATGGGGGTAGTGTGACCCCAAATTACAGGATCACGCATCTCGACCGCACTACCCCCTCCCTAACCCTCCCCCTGCAAGGGGGGGACTCGTACCGGGCAATTTTCAGCGTCTGTGAGTAACATCACAATTTAATCAATTCAGTCTTTACGTTCGGCGTGCTCGCGCTCTTCCAGCTTGCGATTGGCTTTTTCTTCGATGCCGGACATGCCCTCACGGCGCGCCAACTCATCCAATACGTCTTGCGGCGTCAAATCGAATTGCGCCAGCATGACCAGGGAATGAAACCACAGGTCCGCACATTCGTACAGCAACTTCGAATTGTCGCCGCTGACGCGCGCATCTTTCGCCGCCATCACGGTTTCGGTCGCTTCTTCGCCGATTTTCTTCAGGATGGCGTCGTCGCCCTTGGCAAACAAGCGTGACACATAGGATTTATCCGGGTCGCCGCCGTGCGCCAGCTTGCGCGATTCGATGATCTGCGCCAGGCGCTGTAGTGTGTCGCTCATTTGTAAATGCTTTCGGGGTCTTTCAGCACCGGCTCTACGCTGGCCCAATCGCCATCGGTGCCGTCGCCTTCGAATTTCTGGAAAAAGCAGGAATGCCGGCCGGTATGGCAGGCGATCGCGCCGACTTGCTCGATTTTCAGCAAGATCACGTCTTCGTCGCAATCCAGGCGAATTTCATGGACCTTCTGAATATGCCCCGATTCTTCGCCTTTGTGCCACAGCTTCTTGCGCGAACGGCTCCAATACACGGCCTCGCCCAGATCCACGGTCTTCGACAAGGCCTCGCGATTCATCCAGGCGAACATCAGCACGTCGTTGCTGCCGACTTCCTGGGCGATCACCGGCACCAGGCCATGCTCATCCCATCTTACCTTGTTCAGCCATTTTGCCTTGACACTCATGCCAACCTCATTGGGATGCCTTGCTGGGACATGAAGCGCTTGGCTTCTTGCACCGTGTGTTCACCGTAGTGGAAAATGCTGGCCGCCAACACTGCGTCGGCGCGACCAAGCTTGATGCCATCGGCCAAATCCTGCAAGCCGCCTACGCCGCCGGATGCGACTACCGGCACGCTGATCGCGTCCGAGACCGCCCGGGTCAACGCCAGGTCGAAACCGGACTTGGTGCCATCGCGATCCATGCTGGTCAGCAGGATTTCGCCGACGCCCAATTGTTCCATTTTTTGCGCCCACTCGATCACGTCGAGCCCGGTTGCCTTGCGTCCGCCGTGGCTGAATACTTCCCACTTGTTTTCCGCAGTCTTTTTGGCATCGATCGCCACCACGATGCATTGCGAGCCGTATTTTTGCGCGACGTCATACACCAATTGCGGATTGCTGATTGCCGCGCTGTTGATGCTGATCTTGTCGGCCCCGGCATTGAGCAGGCGCCGCACATCGTCGACCGCGCGCACGCCGCCACCGACGGTCAGCGGAATAAAGACCTGCGACGCCACCGCTTCGATAATATGCAGGATCAGGTCGCGGCCATCGGAGGTCGCGGTAATATCGAGAAACGTGATTTCGTCGGCACCTTGCTCGTCATAGCGCCGCGCGATCTCAACCGGATCGCCGGCATCGCGCAATTCGACGAAATTGATCCCCTTGACCACTCGCCCGTTGGTCACATCAAGACAGGGAATGATGCGTTTTGCCAGGGTCATGATTCGTCGGTTTCAGTTGGCTCGGCGTCATCCAGATCATCGTCCAAATCGTCGCTCAGTTCATCGGCAAGCGCCTGCGCCGAACGCAAGTCAAGCGTGCCTTCGTAGATCGAACGACCGCAAATGACGCCGTCGATACCTTCATTCTGCACTGCGCACAAGGCTTCGACATCCTTGATGTCATGCACGCCGCCGGACGCGATCACGGGAATGGTCATGCTTTGTGCCAGGCGCACCGTGGCTTCGATATTCACGCCGCCCATCATGCCGTCGCGGCCGATATCGGTATAGATAATCGCTTCGCAGCCGTAGTCTTCGAATTTCTTCGCCAGGTCGATCACTTCGTGCCCGCTCAGCTTGCTCCAGCCATCGGTCGCGACCTTGCCGTCCTTGGCATCAAGGCCGACGATGATCTGCCCCGGAAATGCGCTGCAGGCATCATGCAGGAAACCAGGATTCTTCACCGCAGCAGTGCCGATGATGATATAGCTGAGGCCGCCGTCGAGATAGCGTTCGATCGTGTCCAGATCGCGAATCCCGCCACCCAGTTGCACCGGAATTTCCTCGATGCCGTGCTCTTCGGCATATTCGCGCACAGTGCGGATGATCGCCTTCACCGCCGCTTCATTCTTTGGCTTGCCGGCAAATGCCCCATTCAAATCCACCAGATGCAGGCGTCGCGCACCCTGCATCAACCAATGCCGCGCCATATCGGCGGGGTCTTCGGAAAACACGGTGGCTTGTTCCATATCGCCTTGTTTCAGGCGTACGCAGTGACCGTCTTTGAGGTCGATGGCAGGTATCAGCAGCATGGCTACAGTAGGGAGAGAAAGTGGAGGGTTAGGAAAAAAAGCGCCAATTTGCGCCGTTATGGATTCCAGTGAACGAAATTTTTATACAGTTGCAAACCGGCGCCGGCACTCTTTTCAGGGTGGAATTGTGTAGCAAAAATATTATCACGCGCCACGGCACTGGCAAACGCCGCACCGTACATTGTTTCACCCGCCACGTGCGCGCGTTGCGCCGGTTGCGCATAGTAACTATGCACAAAATAAAAGTAACTATTGTCTGCTATGCCATTCCATAACGGATGAGCCTGCGTCTGGCTGACACGATTCCAGCCCATTTGTGGCACCTTGAAGCGCGAACCGTCTTCCTGCAACTGGTCTTCCAGGCGGAAGCGCACGACCTTGCCGGGGAACCAACCCAGACCGGGCGTATCGCCCTCTTCGCTCCAGTCGAACAACAGTTGCTCACCGACACATACGCCGAACAGGGGCTTAGAACGCGCGGCTTCGATCAAGGCATCCTGCAAGCCCGATTCCTGCAGGCAACGCATGCAGTCGGGAATCGCGCCTTGACCGGGAAACACCAGGCGGTCGGCCGAGCGGATATCCTGCACTTCGCCGGAAATGCGCACGTCGGCGTCCGGTGCCACTTGCCGCAGAGCCTGCGCAACTGAGCGCAAATTGCCCATTCCGTAATCTACAACAACAATCTTGTTCATGGAATTACAAGCTGCCTTTGGTCGATGGGATCATGCCCGCAGCACGCGCATCCAGTTCAGCCGCCATGCGCAATGCACGGCCAAAAGCCTTGAACACGGTTTCACATTGATGATGGGCGTTGTCGCCGCGCAGGTTGTCCACATGCAAGGAAACCAGCGCATGATTCACAAAACCCTGGAAAAATTCATGGGTCAAATCGACATCGAAGGTGCCGATCATGGAGCGTTTGAACGGCACGTGGAATTCGAGGCCCGGCCGTCCGGAGAAATCGATCACCACGCGCGACAAGGCTTCATCCAGCGGCACATAAGCATGGCCATAGCGGCGAATGCCTTTTTTATCGCCGATGGCTTTGGCAAAAGCTTGTCCTAAGGTGATACCGACATCTTCCACCGTGTGATGCGCATCGATATGCAAGTCACCCTTGGCTTCGATGTCGAGGTCGATCAAGCCATGACGCGCGATCTGGTCCAGCATGTGGTCAAGAAAAGGGACCCCGGTATTAAGCTTTTGCTTACCGGTGCCATCGAGGTTGATCGCAACCCGGATTTGCGTTTCATTGGTATTGCGGACGACTTCGGCAGTGCGTTGGGTAGACATATTCAGATGGCTAGCAAGAGTGACACGAATTTCAATAATTACGAAAGGAGCGCAACACGCAGCGCGTCGACGAACAAGGCATTCTCTTCCGGGGTACTGACGTTCACCCGCAAGCAGTTTTCCAGCAATATATGCATTTTACCCACATTTTTGACCAGCACTTTACGTTCCAGCAAATTAGCGAACACATCGTCGATACTTTTATTTTTTGCTTGTACCCGCAGCAACAAAAAGTTCGCCGCCGATGGAAATACCTGCACGCCTGGAATGGCCGCCAGGGTCGTGCGCAGACTTTCACGCTGCACGCGCAAGGTAGCGGCCTGGGCATCCAGAATCCGGGTGTGCTGCAAGACAAATTCGGCCGCCGCTTGCGTCAACACATTGATGTTGTAAGGAGGCCGCACTTTGTCGAATTCCGCCAGCAAAACTGCGCTGGCCGCCATGTAACCGAGCCGGATACCGGCCAGGCCGAGCTTCGAGACAGTCCGCATGACGATCAGGTTGGCGAATTCCGGCAGGCGCGGCATGAAAGTCGCCTGCGCAAACGGTTGATAAGCCTCGTCGACCACTACCACGCCACTATCGCCAACGGCGCGAATAATCTCAACCACTTGCTCGGCTTCAAATAAATTGCCGGTTGGGTTATTGGGGTAAGCCAGGTAGGTAATCGCCGGGCGATGCTGGCGAATAGCCTCCAGCATCGCAGGCAGATCGAGCGTGAAATCCGCCTTGAGCGGCACGCCGATAAATTCCATGCCGGCGAAGCGCGCCGACATCGCGTACATGACAAAACCGGGCAGCGGCGCCAACACCTTGGCGCCTGGTTTGGCGCAAGCTGTCGACAACATCGCAATCAATTCATCCGAGCCATTGCCGAGCACCACGTCAAAACCAGACGGCACGCCCAGATTCTTGCAAATCGCCGCCTTCAAGGCCCTGTACGACGGCACCGGATAGCGGTTCATTGCCACGTCCGCCAAGCGTTGAGCCAATTCCTCGCGCAATTGCGACGGCAGGGTATACGGATTTTCCATCGCGTCGAGTTTGACGAAACCGGTGCTGTCGGGCACATGGTAAGCCGACAAGGCGCGGATTTCAGGACGGATAATATTTTCGATCAAGGACATGGGCGTGTATTTCTTTCAGTCATTTGGCGGCGGCATCCAGCACGGTCAGTGGCGGCGGTGAAGGTTCCGCATCCTCACTGGCCAGGCGCTTTTCTATCATTTCGCAATAATCGGGATTCAGCTCAAAGCCGACGAAATTCCGGCCGCAGCGTTTAGCCGCAACCGCTGTCGTCCCGCTACCCAGGAATGGGTCCAGCACGGTGCCGCCCGGTGGGCAGGATGCCTTGATCATGCGCTCGATGATTTCCAGCGGCTTTTGGGTCGGATGATCGGCCCGCTCGGGATGCTCGCGATGCAGGCGCGACACGCTCCATAAATCCTTCGGGTTGTAGCCGATTTCCAGCCATTTGGCACCGACAAAAATCGATCTTGAACGCGCCTTCTTGGTTTCCGCATCATACGGAATCCGGATCGCATCGAGATCGAAGTAATAGCCTTTTTGCTTGGCGAAAAAGCCAATGGTGTCGTGTACCGAGGTGTAACTGCGCACGCTGCCGCCCATCGATGGCACGCGGCGGTCCCAGATGATTTCATTGATCATCAACATGCGCTGCTTCAGCATGACGAAGACTTCCGGCGAATAGCGCCAGGTCAGGCAAATGTATAGGCAACCGGCCGGCACCAGCTTCGGCAGGGCGAGATCGATCCATTGCTCCATCCAGCGCAGGTAGTCGGTGGCATCAAGCTTGTCGGAGTCATTCCCGTAATCCTTGCCAAGCCCATAAGGCGGATCGGTAACGATCAAATCGATCGAGCCGTCGGGAATGCGTGCCAAGCCGATCAATGCGTCTTCGCAAAAGACGCGATTGATCCAGTCGGCGCCGGGCGCACTCATTTCAAGCGCAATTCGGCAGAACGCGCATGGGCTTGCAAACCTTCGCCATATGCCAATTCTGCGGCAATCTTGCCCAGGGTTTGGGCACCGGCTTCGCTGACGTGGATGATGCTGGAACGTTTCTGGAAGTCATACACACCGAGAGGCGATGAAAAACGGCTGGTGCGTGAGGTCGGCAGCACGTGGTTCGGTCCGGCACAATAGTCGCCCAGCGCTTCCGATGAGAATCGCCCCAGGAACATGGCGCCGGCATGGCGGATCTGATCGGCCCACTGTTGCGGATTTTCGGCGGATATTTCCAGATGCTCGGCGGCGATCAAATTAGCGATTTCGCAAGCCTCGGCCATGTTGCGCACCTTGATCAGCGCGCCGCGATTGGTGAGCGAAGTACGAATCACCTCCTTGCGCGGCATTGCATCGAGCAATTTATTGATGCTGGCCTCGACTGCCTGGATGTAAGCGACGTCCGGGCACAACAAAACCGATTGCGCCAATTCGTCATGCTCGGCCTGCGAAAATAAATCCATCGCGACCCAATCGGGGTCGGTGCTGCCGTCGCAGACAACCAATATTTCAGACGGCCCGGCGATCATGTCGATGCCGACAATGCCAAACACGCGGCGCTTGGCGGCAGCCACATAAGCATTCCCGGGACCGACGATCTTGTCGACCACCGGAATGCTGGCAGTGCCGTAAGCCAGCGCCGCCACCGCTTGCGCACCGCCGACGGTGAACACGCGATCAACACCGGCAATCGCCGCCGCTGCCAACACCAGCTCGTTTTTGACGCCGCCGGGAGTGGGCACGACCATGATCACTTCCGCCACGCCTGCAACCTTGGCAGGGATGGCATTCATCAACACCGAGGAGGGGTAAGCGGCCTTGCCGCCCGGAACATAAATGCCGACGCGATCAAGCGGCGTCACTTTTTGCCCCAGCACCGTGCCATCGGCTTCGGTATAGCTAAAACCGTTCGAACCGCATTCCTGCTTTTGCCGTTGATGGTAGCTGCGCACACGATCGGCTGCACTTTCCAATGCCGCCCGCCGCGCCGGCGCCAATTTATTCAGCGCGCCCCGCAATTCCTGATGCCCGATTTCCAAGGTCGCTACGTTCGTCGCGTTGAGGCGATCGAAGCGATTGGTGTATTCCAGCACGGCGGCATCGCCGCGCACTTTGACATCGGCCAAGATACCGGCGACTGCCTGCTCGATCGCCTCGTCGGCGCTAGCCTCGAAGGCCAGCAATGCCGACAGTTGCGTCCGGAAATCAGGATTGGTTGAATCGAGCTTGCGAATTGTGATCGTCATACGCCTGCACTCTGAATCTGCGGTCTAGAAACCGGATGGATAGAAAAGGGATAGTAACTAAGTTTGTTGCGAAGCCCGTTCAAAGGCATCCAGGATCGGCTGCAATCTTTCGTGCTTCAACTTCAACGCTGCCTGATTCACCACCAGGCGCGATGAAATATCCATGATGTGTTCGACTTCCACCAGGTTATTGGCGCGCAAGGTGCTGCCGGTGCTGACCAGGTCGACAATCGCATCGGACAAACCGACCAGCGGCGCCAACTCCATCGAACCATACAATTTAATCAAATCAACGTGCACGCCCTTGGCGGCAAAATGCTCGCGTGCGGTGTGCAGGTATTTAGTCGCCACGCGCAAGCGAGCGCCCTGGCGCACCGCATTAGCGTAATCGAAGTCGGCCCGTACCGCCACCGACATGCGGCACTTGGCGATGTTCAAGTCGATCGGCTGATACAAACCCTCGCCGCCGTGTTCCAGCAGGTTGTCCTTGCCGGCCACGCCGAAATCGGCCGCACCGTACTGGACATAGGTCGGTACATCGGTAGCGCGAATAATGATGACGCGCAAAAATGGATCGTTGGTGCCCAGGATCAGCTTGCGCGATGTTTCCGGGTCTTCGATGACGGTAATACCGGCCGCTTGCAGCAGCGGCAAAGTTTCTTCGAAGATGCGCCCTTTGGAAAGCGCCAGCGTCAATTGTTGGGTTGCGCCTGAACTCATGCTTTTACTCGTTTGATATTCGCGCCAACTGCAGAAAGCTTCACTTCCATCCGGTCGTAGCCACGGTCGAGGTGATAAATCCGATCGACCATGGTTTCCCCTTGCGCCACCAGACCGGCAATCACCAGCGAGGCAGAAGCCCGCAAATCGGTCGCCATGACCGGCGCACCGATCAATTTCTCTACCCCTTGCACCATCGCGGTATGGCCGTCGATGTCGATCGAGGCGCCCAGGCGATTCATTTCCTGCACATGCATGAAGCGATTTTCAAAAATCGTTTCCGTCACGCGACTACTGCCCTCGGCGATGCAATTGAGCGCCATGAATTGCGCCTGCATGTCGGTCGGGAAACCCGGATATTCGGTGGTGCGAAAACTCACCGCTTTCGGCCGTGCCGCCATTTGCACGCGGATCCAGTCGTCGCCGGAAGTCAGGATCACGCCGGCTTCGCGCAGCTTATCGAGGGCGACGTCGAGAATATCGGTGCGGGTATTGCGCAAGATCACGTCGCCGCCGGTGGCCGCTACGGCACATAGATAGGTTGCGGTTTCAATCCGATCGGCAATCACGGTATGCGATGCGCCATGCAATTGGTCGACGCCCTGAATCACCAGGCGATCGGTACCGATGCCGTCGATTTTGGCGCCCATCTTGACCAGCAGATTGGCCAGGTCGGTCACTTCCGGTTCGCGCGCCGCATTTTCCAGCACGGTTTCGCCATCAGCCAGCGTTGCCGCCATCAACAGGTTTTCGGTGCCGGTCACGGTGATCATGTCGGTGACCACGCGCGTGCCCTTCAGCTTCTTGGCTTTCGCATGGATGTAACCGGCTTCTATGGCGATTTCCGCGCCCATCGCGTGCAAGCCTTTGATGTGCTGGTCCACCGGACGCGAACCGATGCCGCAACCGCCGGGCAGCGACACTTTGGCTTCGCCGAAACGCGCCACCAGAGGGCCGAGCACCAGGATCGACGCGCGCATGGTTTTCACCAAATCATACGGCGCTTCCAGATGATTGACCTTACCGCCGTTGAGCGACAAGCGGCTATCGTCCTGCTCGGCATGCACACCCATCTGGCGCAGCAATTTCAGCATGGTTGCAACGTCATGCAAATGCGGCACATTCGACACTTGCAGCGTATCGGCGGTCAACAGACTGGCGCACAAAATCGGCAAGGCGGCATTCTTGGCGCCGGAAATCGCTATTTCGCCGGATAGGCGATTACCGCCGGTGATAAGTAATTTGTCCATTATTTCTGGAATTCTTCAGGGGTAAGGGTTTTCATCGACAAGGCGTGGATTTCTTCGCGCATGCGATCGCCCAGCGCCGCATACACCAATTGGTGACGCTGGATCAGGCGCTTGCCGGCAAATGCGCTGGACACGATGACGGCGTTGAAATGCTGGCCATCGCCTTCCACCTCAAGGTGGGCGCATTCGAGGCCGGCGGCAATATAATTTTTTACAGCTTCAGGTGTTGGGTACACAATTCGACCTTTTGAGTTTCCGGTATCGTTTAATCGTCGCATTGCTCCACGCAGGGTTGCATGCGAATGATTTAACCTCTTAGTTTATATCCGCTTTTCAGCATGCGCATTGCCAAAGTTGCCAATGCCAGGAAGAACACCGTCGCTATCGTGCAACTCATCACCGGATCGACGTCGGACTGGCCGAAAAAGCCATACCGAAAACCGTCGATCATGTAAAAGAAGGGATTGAAATGCGACACGGCTTGCCAAAACGGCGGCAGTGCATGAATCGAATAGAACACGCCGGACAAGAACGTGGCCGGCATGATCAGGAAATTCTGCGATGCGGCCAACTGGTCGAATTTTTCCGCCCAAATGCCGACGATCAAGCCCAAGGTGCCCAAAACTGCTGCGCCGATAATCGCAAATATCAAAATCCACCACGGCGCCACGAACGACATCTTGGCAAACCAGGCAGTCACCGCGAATACACCGGTGCCGACCGCCAAACCGCGCACGACTGCGGCCAACACATAGGCGCCAAACATTTCCAGGTGCGATAAAGGCGGTAATAAAATAAATACCAGGTTGCCGGTTATCTTCGATTGAATCAGCGACGACGACGAGTTGGCGAAGGCATTTTGCAGCACGCTCATCATCACCAGCCCGGGCACCAGGAACGCCGTATAGGACACGCCCGGGTAGACATGCACGCGATCTTCCAAGGCTTGTCCGAAAATCACCAGGTACAACATGGCGGTCAAGACCGGCGCGGCGATGGTTTGCATTGCCACTTTCCAGAAACGCAAGACCTCTTTATACAGCAGGGTTTGAAAACCGGTCATTTTTCGCCTTCCATGATCTGGATGAAAACATCTTCCAGATCGGCTTGCTTCAATTGCATATCCTCGATCACTGCACCGGCTTCGCGCAGTGCGCGCAGAATCGGCTCGACTTCCGGATAGGCGTTGACGCGCAAGGTGTAAGTGCCGCCGGCGACTAATTCTTCGGGGTGCGAGACCAGCGCCTTCAATCCGTCCGGCAGCTTGCCCTTGCCCAGGTCGACCACCAATTGCGAACCGGAGATGCGCTTGATCAATGCCGACGTGGTATCGAGGGCCACCACTTTGCCGCTTTTCAGCATGGCAATGCGGTTGCAAAGCGCTTGCGCCTCTTCCAGGTAATGCGTGGTCAAGACCACTGTATGTCCCTCGCGATTCAGGCGCGCGACGAATTTCCACAGGGTTTGGCGCAGCTCGACGTCGACCCCGGCAGTCGGCTCGTCCAGCACGATCACCGGCGGCTTATGCACCAAGGCTTGCGCAACCAGCACGCGCCGTTTCATCCCGCCGGACAGCGCGCGGGTATTGACGTCGGCCTTGCTGGTCAGGTCGAGATTGTGCATGATCTCGTCGATCCAATCGTCGTTCTTCTTGACGCCGAAATAGCCCGATTGCATGCGCAAGGTTTCGCGCACCGAGAAAAAGGGATCGAACACCAATTCCTGCGGCACCACGCCCAAACGCATGCGCGCTTGCCGATAATCATTGATCACGTCGTGGCCATGTATCGACACGGTGCCCGAGTCGGCCCGGTTGAGTCCGGCAATAATGGAAATCAAGGTGGTCTTGCCGGCGCCATTGGGGCCGAGCAGACCGAAAAATTCACCTTGTTCGATAGTTAGCGAAACGCCATCAAGTGCGCGCAGCGACTTATAGCGTTTTTCGACATTGGTAATCTGGATAGCAGCCATGTTGGCTTGGGAACTTTACGCAAGATTTGCCGCTGACCGGCGCAAAAGGCAACCGATTCTCTGGGCGAAAGCCTTTGATTATATTGGATTTTTGGTCAGCGAGCTGTTTAGGCTTCGACTTTGTCGGCTTGCTCGCGATCAGCTTCGGGACACAGCAATCCGAATACGCCATACAACTCGGCCAGGCTGCGCAAGCCGCCCGGCAAATTTCGAAAATGCAAAGCCTGGTTTTGCGCACTGGCGGCACGTTGCCAAGCCAATAGAGTCGCAACACCTGCAGAATCAACTGTCGTCAAATTGGCCAAATCAATTTCGGTTTGGCCGCTTTTGATCGCGCTCAGTCCTGCCTTCAACGCCACATCGGCGTTGTCGACAGTCAAGGTAAGTGCAGGCTGGAACATTAGGACGGCTTTACCGATTTCGATACGTTGTCACCCAATTTCTTGTTTTTATCGGTCAAGGTCTTGATCAAGCCGTCGATCCCGCCTTTGGAAATTTCAGTCGCGAAATTGCCTTTGTAGGTCTCGACCAACCAAGCACCCAGTACATTCACGTCATAGATTTTCCAACCGGTCGCCAATTTTTCCATGCGGTAATTCAACTGAATCGTTTCACCACGGGTTTGTACGACTTGCGAATGGACTTCGACACCATCGGTTGCATCAGGGTCGGCCCGCAATGGCTGAAATTGCAACTTCTGATCCTTGATCGATGAAATCGCGCCGGAATAGGTAAATATCAACAAGCTGCGGAATTGGTCGGTCAATTGCTTTTGCTGTTCAGGTGTCGCGTCACGCCAATAACGCCCCGCCGCCAGCGAAGTCATGCGTTGAAAATCGACGTAAGGCAGGATTTTGGTTTCCACCAAATCCAGCACATGCTGTTGATTGCCCTTTTGAATTTCCTTGTCGGCCTTGGCGGATTCCAGCACTTCGGTGCTGATACGCTTTACCAGGGCGTCCGGCGCTTCGTCGGCCACTGCGACATTGAGGAAAGTCGCCATTCCCAATGAAATGGCGGCTGTGAATATGGTTTTTAATATCTTCATGTTATTCCAATTATTTTGATCGATTTACCTACCCTGTATGAACCCTTAACTGTTTGCAAGTCAATCTGGATGACATCCTGGGACATCAATTATTCTGCCCGTTATCAATCCGGTCCGTCCAAGAGTCCTTATTTGCCACTGTCTTTGCTGCTGTCCTTGCCGTCAGCTGCCTTGCTGTAAAGAAATTGACTAATCAAATCTTCCAGCACTACAGCCGATTGCGTCATGGTGATCTTGTCACCCGCCGCCAGGTTATGCACATCACCACCCGGTGTCATGCCGATATACTGCTCGCCCAATAGTCCGGAGGTCAGAATCTTGACTGAGGAGTCCTTCGGAAATTGATAGCGAACATCCAGATCCAAGGTCACCACGGCTTGAAAAGTCTTGTCGTCAAACTTGATATCACCAACCCGGCCAATCACAACGCCGGCACTCTTGACTGGCGCTTGTGGTTTGAGCCCACCAATATTGTCGAACTTTGCCTGCACCGGGTACACCTTGCCGAAGTTGAACGAACCGAGGTTACCGGCCTTCATCGCCAGGAAAAACAACGCGGCAAGGCCGAGCAACACAAACAGGCCCACCCACAAGTCTAACGATTTTCGTTGCATATCCGGATACTTTCAATATGAGGCGCTTGCCGATTTTTCAAGGGAGAAATCGGCAAAACGCTCTTTTTACAGGTTATTAATTAAACATCAATGCAGTCAGCATGAAGTCCAGCCACAACACGGTCAGCGATGCAATCACCACGGTACGCGTGGTTGCCCGCGCCACGCCTTCCGGGGTCGGTTGCGCTTCATAGCCCTGGTACAGTGCAATAAATGTTACGGCAAATCCAAAAACCACGCTCTTGATGACGCCGTTCGCCACATCGTTCCAGATGTCGACGCCACCTTGCATTTGCGACCAGAACGCACCCTCGTCGACGCCGATCATTTTGACGCCGACAATATAGCCGCCCAAGACACCGACCGCACTGAAAATCGCCGCCAGTACCGGCATTGCGATCACGCCCGCCCAGAACCGCGGTGCAATCACCCGCTGCAGCGGATTGACCGCCATCATTTCCATTGCCGATAATTGTTCCCCGGCCTTCATCAAGCCGATCTCGGCCGTCAATGACGTGCCGGCGCGCCCGGCAAACAACAAGGCGGTGACCACCGGCCCCAATTCGCGCGTCAAGGACAACGCAACCAGCAAACCGAGTGCCTGTTCCGAGCCGTATTTGTTCAACGTGTAATACCCTTGCAAACCGAGCACAAAGCCGACGAACAAACCCGACACCGCAATAATCACCAGCGAATAATTGCCAATGAAATGAATCTGGTCGGTAATCAAGCGCGGCCGCCGCAACAAGCCGGCAGACACCCGCAACATGTCGAACAACATGCGCGCCGCGTAGCCGAGGCTTTCAAGCCATTCGCGCACGCTGCGCCCCAGTGATGCAATCGCCCGTACTATCATCCAGCCATCCTCATACCCAGGTCTTCCGCCAGACTCTTGCCTGGATAATGGAAGGGAACCGGACCGTCCATTTCCGCGTTGACAAACTGTTTCACATAAGGATCGCCGGACGCCGACATTTCAGCCGGCGTGCCATGCGCAACAATTTTCCCTTGCGACAGGAAATACACATAGTCGGCAATCGAGAAGGACTCATTGACATCGTGCGAGACCAGGATCGAGGTCGAACCGAGTGCATCGTTCAATTTGCGAATCAGGTTGGCGGTGACGCCCATCGAAATCGGGTCCAGTCCGGCAAACGGCTCGTCGTACATAATCAATTGCGGATCAAGTGCGATCGCACGCGCCAGGGCAACCCGGCGCGCCATGCCGCCTGACACTTCCGCCGGTTTCAATTGCGCCGCGTTGCGCAAGCCAACCGCCTGCAACTTCATCAAGACCAAATCGCGAATCAGGCTTTCCGGCAAATTGGTATGTTCGCGCATTGGAAAGGCGACGTTTTCGAATACGCTCAAATCGGTGAACAGGGCGCCATGCTGGAACAACATGCCCATGCAGCGTCTTAACTTGTATAGCCGCTTGATATCAGAGGTATCAACCACTTCACCGTCAACGCTAACCTGTCCGGCGCCGGGCCGCAGCTGACCACCGATCAAACGCAGGATCGTGGTCTTTCCGGAGCCGGAGCCTCCCATCACCGCGATAACTTTTCCACGCGGGAAATCCATTTGAAGGTCCGACAGAATCGGGCGATCTCCATATGAAAAGTGCAAATTGCGGATTTCGACTAGATTGGGCACGACGGCAACCGGAAATGACAATTGCGTGATTGTAGTGTAGTTCGGACTTTCCTTCAGGCGAAGGGTGCTAAAGTCCGTCTCAAACTAAAGAAACATGATCAAATCGGCCATGTTTCGATAGAAATACAACAACCAACAACAATCAGCGGCCGTCTGTAACGGTTTGTTAACGTGGCAACACCGAACTGCCCATCAGGAATTCATCGACTGCGCGCGCGCATTGACGTCCTTCACGGATCGCCCATACCACCAGCGATTGTCCGCGCCGCATGTCGCCGGCAGCAAACACTTTGGCCACCGACGTTTGATAGCAACCGTCGCCATCGGTGTTGGCCTTGGCGTTGCCACGCGCATCCTTGTCGACGCCGAAGGCTTCGAGGACCTGGGCCACTGGCGACACGAAACCCATTGCCAGCAGCACCAGGTCGGCCTTCATTTCGAACTCGGAATTCGGCACTTCCTGCATCTTGCCGTCTTTCCATTCAACGCGCGCAGCAATCAGCTTCTCCACTTTACCGCCCTTGCCTTCAAGGCGCTTGGTGGCAACTGCCCAGTCGCGGTCGCAGCCTTCTTCATGCGACGAAGAAGAGCGCAACTTGGTCGGCCAATAAGGCCAGACCAGCGGCTTGTTTTCCTGCTCAGGCGGTTGCGGCATCAATTCGAATTGCGCCACCGAAGCTGCGCCATGCCGATTCGAGGTGCCGACGCAGTCCGATCCGGTATCGCCGCCGCCGATCACCACGACATTTTTTCCGGCGGCGCTGATCAAGTCCTTGACCTTGTCGCCGGCGACCACCTTGTTTTGCAAAGGCAGGAAATCCATCGCAAAATGCACGCCCTTCAGCTCGCGGCCCGGCACCGGCAAGTCGCGCGGCTGTTCCGCGCCGCCGGTCAGCACCACGGCGTCGAATTCCTTGTCCAATTGCTCGGGAGAGATCGTGTTTTTTGCCCAATTGGTGACGTTCGCCGGGAAGTCCTTGCCGACCAATACGCCGGTGCGAAATTGCACGCCTTCCGCCTGCATTTGCTCGACCCTGCGATCGATATGCGATTTCTCCATCTTGAAGTCGGGAATCCCATAACGCAGCAGTCCGCCGATGCGGTCATTCTTTTCGAACACGGTGACGTCATGCCCGACGCGTGCCAATTGCTGAGCGGCGGCCATTCCGGCAGGGCCGGAACCGACAATCGCCACTTTCTTTCCGGTTTTCACTTGCGCCGGTTGCGGTGCCACCCAACCGCTCTCCCAACCTTTGTCGATGATAAAGTGCTCGATCGACTTGATCCCGACAGGATCGCTATTGATCCCCAATGTACAAGCGGTTTCGCACGGTGCGGGGCATACGCGACCGGTGAATTCCGGAAAGTTATTGGTGGAATGCAGGGTCTCAAGCGCTTCCTGGTAATTCCCTTGATATACCAGATCGTTCCAGTCCGGGATAATGTTATTGACCGGGCAGCCGCTATTGCAAAATGGGATACCGCAATCCATGCAACGCGCGCCCTGGATCTTGGCATCGTCATCGCTCAAATGCATGACGAATTCCTTGTAATGCTTTTTGCGCGTCTGCGGTAATTCGCTGGCCTCTTTCAGGCGCTGGTATTCCATGAAACCGGTTACTTTACCCATCTCTCACTCATCCTCTTGAACAGACTAGTCGCGTCGCCCGGATCGCGCCGGGCGCTGTGATTTGCATCAATGCTTGTGTTTTTTCAAGCTGCGATTTTTACCGGTGCCAATGCAGCTGTTTTGGCAGCATTCATTTCAGCCAAAGCCCGTTTGTACTCGCTTGGGAACACCTTGACGAATTTGCTGCGACCAATGGCCCAGGCATCGAGCAAATTGCGCGCCCGCGTGCTGCCGGTATATTTGAAGTGGCGCTCAATCAGGCCCTTCAAAATTGCCTCATCGCTTTGCCCTTCGCCGCCGGGCACAACCCGATGCTGCAAGCCGCTCTGGTTTTTCGCATCTTGTTCCTGCGCACTCAACACCGGCTCCAGGGTGACCATCGCCAGATTGCATTTCTCCGCAAAATCGCCTTCAGGATCGTAGACGTAAGCAATGCCGCCTGACATGCCCGCTGCAAAATTGCGTCCGGTCTCACCCAATACCACCACCGTGCCGCCGGTCATATATTCGCAGCCGTGATCGCCGGTTCCCTCGACCACTGCTGTCGCACCGGAATTGCGAACCGCAAATCGCTCGCCGGCCACGCCATTGATGAAGGCTTCGCCCGTAATTGCACCGTACAACACGGTGTTGCCGACGATGATGTTGTCCACAGCCCAGCCACGGAATTCGGTGTTCGGTCGCACGATGATGCGTCCGCCGGACAAGCCCTTGCCAACGTAATCGTTACCCTCGCCGACCAGGTCCAGCGTAATGCCATGCGCCAGGAAGGCGCCAGCCGACTGCCCTGCAGTTCCTTGCAACTGGATATGGATGGTGTCGTCCGGCAACCCGGCGTGCCCGAATCGCTTGGCGACTTCGCCGGACAGCATGGTGCCGACCGTGCGATTGACATTCCGGACCGGCGAGATAAACGATACCTTCTCGCCTTTATCCAGCGCCCAGTGCGCCTGCGCGATCAACTTGTGATCCAGCGCTTTTTCGAGACCATGATCTTGTTGTTCGATCTGATAGCGCGGCTCGCTGGCCGGCATTTCCGGTTGATGGAAAATCCGGGCGAAATCGAGGCTCTTTGCCTTCCAGTGCGAAATCGCTTTCGATTTGTCGAGCAAATCGGTGCGCCCGATCAATTCATTGAAGGTGCGGATGCCGAGTTGCGCCATGATCTGGCGTGCCTCTTCAGCCACAAAGAAGAAGAAGTTGACCACATGCTCCGGCTTACCGGCGAATTTGGCGCGCAGCACAGGATCTTGCGTAGCGACGCCGACCGGGCAGGTATTCAAATGGCACTTGCGCATCATGATACAACCTTCGACCACCAAGGGCGCGGTGGCAAATCCGACTTCGTCCGCGCCCAGCAAGGCCGCGATGACAACGTCGCGACCGGTCTTGATCTGACCATCGGCTTGCACGCGGATGCGGCTGCGCAAACGATTCAAAACCAAAGTTTGCTGTGTTTCCGCCAAACCTAATTCCCAAGGCGTGCCGGTGTGCTTGACCGAGGACAACGGCGATGCACCGGTTCCGCCGTCGTGACCGGCGATCACCACGTGGTCCGACTTGGCCTTGGCCACACCGGCTGCCACGGTGCCGACACCTACTTCGGATACCAGCTTGACCGAGATCGACGCTTTCGGATTGGCGTTCTTCAAGTCATGGATCAATTGCGCCAAGTCTTCGATCGAATAAATATCGTGATGCGGCGGCGGCGAAATCAAGCCGACGCCGGGAACCGAAAAGCGCAGGCGGGCGATGTATTCCGACACCTTATGGCCTGGCAACTGTCCGCCTTCACCAGGTTTCGCGCCTTGCGCCATCTTGATCTGGATTTGGTCGGCCGAAATCAGGTATTCGGTGGTGACGCCGAAACGCCCGGATGCCACTTGCTTGATCTTCGAGCGCAGCGAATCGCCCGGCAATAGCGGCATATCCACTTCAACCTGGTCCTTGCCGATAATGGAAGCCAGCGTATCGCCCTTCTTGATTGGGATGCCCTTGAGTTCCTGGACATAGCGATTCGGATCTTCACCGCCTTCGCCGGTATTCGATTTGCCGCCGATGCGGTTCATCGCAATCGCCAGTGTCGTATGCGCTTCAGTCGAGATCGATCCGAGCGACATCGCCCCGGTGGCAAAGCGCTTGACGATTTCCTTGGCCGGCTCGACTTCATCGAGCGGTATCACCTTGGCCGGGTCGAATTTAAATTCAAACAAACCGCGTAGAGTCATGTGGCGCTTGGATTGATCGTTGATGATCTGCGCGTATTCTTTATAGGTGTTGAAATTATTGGAACGCGCCGAGTGCTGCAACTTGGCAATCGCGTCCGGCGTCCACATATGATCTTCGCCGCGCACCCGATAGGCATATTCGCCGCCGGCGTCGAGCGCATTGGCCAGCACCGGATCGGCGCCGAATGCCAACCTGTGCAGGCGCAACGCCTCCTCGGCAACTTCGAACACGCCGATGCCTTCGACGTTCGACGCAGTTCCTTTGAAATATTTCTGTACCAGTGCGTTATTAAGGCCGATGGCCTCGAAGATTTGCGCACCGCAATATGACATGTAGGTCGAGATGCCCATCTTCGACATGACCTTTAGCAAACCTTTGCCGATCGCTTTCTGGAAATTGTAGATTGCCTTTTCCGGCGTCAAGCCATCTGTTGAATTCTTGGCCATGTCGGCCAATGTTTCCATTGCCAAATAGGGATGAATTGCTTCCGCCCCGTAACCGGCCAACAAGGCAAAATGATGGGTTTCCCGCGCCGAACCTGTTTCCACCACCAGGCCGGTAGAAGTGCGCAGGCCCTTGCTGACCAAATGCAAATGGATTGCCGAAGTTGCCAGCAACGCCGGGATGGCGACCTGGTCGGCATCGACCTTGCGGTCGGAAACGATCAGGATGTTATGGCCGGATTTGACAGCATCCACCGCTTTGGCGCACAGGGAAGCCAGGCGCGCTTCGATGCCTTCCTTGCCCCATGCCACCGGATAGCAGATATTCAATTCATGCGATTTGAATTTGCCACTGGTGTGTGCGCCTATATTACGCAATTTGGCGATGTCGGCGGCGTCGATGATAGGCTGCGTCACTTCCAGGCGCATTGGCGGATTGATGTTGTTGGTGTCCAGCAAATTCGGCTTCGGTCCGATAAACGAAACCAGCGACATCACCATCGCTTCGCGGATCGGATCGATCGGCGGATTGGTCACCTGCGCGAACAATTGCTTGAAATAGTGGTACAGCGTCTTGTTCTTGTTCGACATGACTGCCAACGGCGAGTCGTTGCCCATCGAGCCAATCGCCTCTTCGGCTGAATCGGCCATCGGCGCCAGCAAGAATTTGACGTCTTCCTGGGTATAGCCAAACAATTGTTGACGGTCCAGCAGCGAGGTTGAAACCGGCGCTTCCGCCGGTTCCGCCTTCAAGCTGCCTAACTTGATGCGCACCGAGGCAATCCATTGTTTATATGGCTTGGCGTTGGCGTAGGTATCCTTGAGCTCCTTGTCGTCGATGATGCGGCCCGCATCCAGATCGATCAAGAACATCTTGCCAGGCTGCAGACGCCACTTCTTGATGATTTTGGATTCCGGGATCGGCAATACGCCGGATTCCGACGCCATCACCACCAGGTCGTCATCGGTCACAATATAGCGCGCCGGGCGCAAGCCATTGCGGTCGAGCGTGCCGCCGATGTGGCGGCCATCGGTGAAGGCCATCGCTGCCGGGCCATCCCACGGCTCCATCATCGCGGCATGATATTCATAGAAGGCGCGGCGGTTGGCATCCATCAAAGCATGATTTTCCCAGGCTTCCGGGATCATCATCATCATTGCCTGGGCAATCGGATAACCGGCCATCAGCAATAATTCCAGCGCGTTATCGAAGCAGGCAGTGTCGGACTGGCCTTCATAGATCAGCGGGAACAGCTTTTTCAAGTCGTCGCCCAGCACGGCCGACTTCATCACGCCTTCACGCGCGCGCATCCAGTTGAAGTTCCCTTTAACGGTATTGATTTCGCCGTTATGGGCGATCAAGCGATACGGGTGGGCCAGCGGCCATTCCGGGAAGGTATTGGTGGAGAAGCGCTGATGCACCAGCGCCAGGGCCGTGACGCAGCGCGGATCTTGCAAGTCCTTGTAATACACACCAACTTGGTCCGCCAGCAACAACCCTTTATAGACGACCGTGCGCGCCGACATTGACGGCACGAAGAATTCCTTGCCATGCAGCAGGTTCAAAGCCTGGATCGCGTGGCCGGACGACTTGCGGATCACGTACAGTTTGCGTTCCAGCGCGTCGGTGACCATGATGTCTTGCCCGCGACCGATGAAAATCTGACGTATCACCGGCTCTTTGTCGCGCACGGTGGGCGACATCGGCATATCCATATCGACCGGCACATCGCGCCAGCCAAGAACTACCTGGCCTTCGGCCCACACCGCACGCTCGATTTCCTGTTCGCAGGCGATACGCGACGCATTTTCCTTGGGCAAGAACACCATGCCGACGCCGTATTCGCCAGGAGGCGGCAATTCGACGCCTTGCTTGACCATTTCCTCACGATAGTATTGATCGGGAAGCTGGATCAGGATGCCCGCGCCATCGCCCATCAATTTGTCGGCGCCAACGGCGCCGCGATGATCGAGGTTTTTCAGGATCAGCAAGCCCTGCTCAACAATCGAATGGCTTTTTTGACCCTTGATATGAGCGATAAAACCAACGCCGCAGGCGTCATGTTCATTGCTTGGGCTATACAGTCCTTGCGCGTGCATATGCTTTCTCCACTGCTTTTTTTAAAGTCGAATTTGGAGAATAGTGCAGCGCACCAGATATTTCAACAAGAAAAAAAGGGGTCAGAGTAAAATTAAATGCACCTATTTTAAATAAAATTATTTAATAGGGACAGAGTAAAGCAAGCTTTTTACCAAAACTCCTACGTCGCCATCTCAGCGCCCACGACCATCCCTTTATCGGCCAAGCGCTTTGCCGGGCGCCCGCGTTTTCCCGGCCTTACCTGTCGATCCACCTGTGCTTCCAAGCTGGTTTTGAACGACTCCGAGCCCAACACCCAGCCTTTATGCGCGGTATCTTTCAACTCCTGCAATTCTTTTGAAGTGAGTGCTTGCTCAGTCAGATACTTATAAGCTGCATCCCTTTCAAAGGGCGTATTCCCCAAAGACCAATACAATGCGTGGTCGGTAATCAAGGCATCATGCTTTGCGCCTATGTGATGCGCATAGCTCGACCAAGCGTAGTCGGCCGGACTCAACACAATTCCCGCACGCACCGGATTGAGTTCAATATAGCGGCTACACGTCATCAGGTAATTCATGGCGTCAATCACGGTCGCTTTGAAGCGGCCTTGCCACAAGGTGCCGCTGCGCCCGTATTTGCGATTAAAATAAGGGACATAGTGCCGCCCCACCCACTGCATCATGCGCGCCAATCCCTCCGAATCAGTCGGCGTGGCGAGAATATGCAGATGATCCGGCATTAAAACATAGGCATGGATTGCTACTTTATATTGCTTGGCAGCTTCACGCAGCCAGTTCAGGAAAGCCGGATAATCGCCCGGCTCGCGAAAAATGGCTTGCCGGTCCACGCCAAATTGCACGATGTGATGCGGATGTTGTGGGATAACCAGTCGCGGAAGACGTGCCATGATCGGAAATAAATAAGGGAAGATGAATCCAATTATAACAATAATTTACTCCGACCCTGTTTATATGCTTGATGGTCATAGCCGATCGTAATAGCGATCAATCATGCAAACAAACAAGGGGGCGGCGCTCCAGGGCTTACCGGAAGCACCTGGGAATTTGAATTGAATTCAACTGGAATACGGCAGGAAAATACAACAAGAAGCGAAATGTGCGATCAAACAAAGATACAACACGGCAAGCGACACTTGTTGTCAAAAAAGCGACTTTGCCGCACTGGGATGATGATGGCGCCGTTGCTCGACCACCTCGACCAGTAGGCCGCGTAACTCATTGAGAGGCACGACTTCCGATGCTTCAATTTTTGCGGCCGGCAGAGTCAAGTCCCAGTCGCCATAAATGAAACCAATCGGATTGCGATTGATCGTCAACGGCAGCACCATGAAACTGCGGGCATTAAACAGCGCGCCCTTCCACCAGCGCGGCAATTTGCTGGCAAATGCCGGGGCGTGCGCATTTTCGACAAAGATCATCTTGTCGTTTGCCAGTGCGGCGTGGAACACATCGGGTTGATAGGCGTCGGGGAACGACAGTTTGTCGAGCAAATCCTGGGTGCCCTCGCCAAAACACATGCGCGCAGAATATTGGTGGCGCTCATTGCTGCGCACGAACGCAATCGCCCGGCTGAAACCCAGTCCTTTGAATACCGTCTCCAGCGCCATCGTCAATAACTGCGTGGTATTGGCATTTTGCGCAGCACCGCGCATATCGATCACGCCGCTTGCCAGCAGTTGCGCGGCGTCGGCCGGCTTGCCCAGCGCCACCGTTTCGGCCTCTTTTTTGGCGGCGCCAACCAATTTGATGGGACGGCTGATCACGGCCTCATCTTCGATCGACTGTAAGGCCGCATCGACCGCAGCCAGCATTTGCACGGCATCGACGCCCAGCATGTCGGCGTAACCGCCGACAATACGCGACAATTCGGCGGTGTCGGCGCCATCGGTCTTGCAGATGGCGTCGGCACAGCGGGCCGATACGGTCGATACCGTGGCTAGCCATTCGGCATGATCAATCGGCTCGCCAGCCGGCTTCGGATGAACATGGGTCATGCTATTGATGAGGCTGCCCGGAAAGCCCCATTGCTTGGCGATCGCGCGTCCCACCTCGTCCAAACTCATGCCGATCAATTCGCGCGCAACCTCGACCTCAGCCAGGTGGCTTTCAACACAGCGCGCTTGAATCGCTGCCCATAATTCAGGCAGATAAAAGGTAATCATCATGCGCCCAAGCGTATGCAGCATCGAGCAGACAACGACCTCCTCGACATCGCGGCTGCTGGCCGATGAGGCAACCTGGCGTCCGATGTGTCCCGCCAAAACCGCTTTTTCCAGTTCTACGCGGGTTCCCGGCGCATCCGACATGTTGGACAAACCGTCGATCAGTTTCAACCCGAGGGCCAAGTGGCCGATGGATTCGGTCCCCAGCACCGTGACAGCCTTCGACACGGTATTGATGCCCATGCCGAATACCGAGTACATTGCGCTGTTGGCCAAGCGCAGGACGCGTTGCGTCAGCGCCGGATCGGACAACACCGTTTTGGTCATGTTGAATTCGCTGTCGTTATCGCCGCGCATGGCGCCGATAATGGAATTCACCACCTTGGAAAATCCCGGCAGATCGCCGCGCGATCGCACCCTGGACCACAATAATTCAAGGGTCTTTTCCGCGGGCTTGGGGTCAAGAGTGGTGCTGCTCATGCCACTTTCGCCCCTTCCGCTGCAAAATCGATCGGCAACACACCTGACTTGAGCACCAGAATCGCCTCATCTGGCGGCAAAGGGCGCCCGGTCAAAAAGCCTTGAATCATTGCGCAACCCTGCTTTGATAGAAAATTCAACTGCTGATCATTTTCGACGCCTTCGGCGATGGTGGTCAGGTTCAAATGGCTGGCCAGGCTCAGCACGACATTGCAAATCGCCGCATCCTTGATCGACTCCGGCAAGTCCTTGATAAAGGCGCGATCTATTTTGAGCGCCGCAATCGGGAAACGCTTCAGATAGGCGAGCGACGAATACCCGGTGCCGAAGTCATCGATGGCAATTCGCACATTGCGCGTGGCAATTGCCGTCAATAACACTTCAGCATGCTCCGGGTCCGACATCAAGATGCCTTCGGTGATTTCCAACAGCAATTGCTGGCCATCCAGTCCCGACAATTTCATGGCATCGTCCATGACCTGAAGAAACTGGTCGTTGCGGAACTGGCGCGGACTAACATTCACCGAGACATACAGGCTGCGCCCGGCAGCTTGCTCGAAATGCCGAATCTGGACGCAGGCGGCCTTCAAGGCCCAGGCACCCAATAAGTTAATCAAACCATTGGCCTCGGCCATCGGGATGAATTGGGTCGGCGAGATCGAGCCCAGCTCCGGGTGCATCCAACGCATCAGTGCTTCAAAGCCGACGATCTGGCGGGTGCGCGCATCGAGAATGGGCTGGTAGAACAAACGGAATTCGCCGTTGCGCACCGCGTCGTACATGGCCGCTTCCATCGAAACGTCATGCTCCGGCAGATTGAATTTTGCGAGATCGTAGACCACGCAGCGCGACTTGCCGGTTTCCTTGGCGCGATACAAGGCGGTGTCGGCGTGCGCCAGCAATTTCACCTCGTTGTCGCCATGCTGCGGATAGGTGGCGGCACCAATCGAGGTGCTGACATACAGTAGATGTCCTTCGATTTCAAATGGCAGCTGTACCGTAGAAATCATGCGTCTTGCGATGATTTGCAACTCTTCCACATCGATCGCTGAAGGCAAGACCGCTACAAACTCGTCGCCGCCGACACGCGCCAGCGTATCAATGTTCCGCAAGGCGTCGCGAAAGCGCACGCTGGCGACGCGCAACAAGGCATCTCCCACCGGATGCCCCAAGGCGTCATTGACTTTCTTGAAGCCATCCAGATCCAGCGCCAGCACTGAAAATCCGACCCCGACGCGACGGGCCTGGGCGATTGCCATGCGCAAGCGATCTGACAGCAGCGAGCGGTTCGGCAATCCAGTCAAGCCATCATGCGTCGCCATGTGCCGCAGGCGTTCTTCGGTCGCATGCTGGGCTTCGATGTCACGTGCCAGAACCAGGAATTCAACTTGACTATCTTCCGTCGCGCACGCGGTAATTTGCAATTCAAACCATTGCGCGCCGGCGTGTATTGCCAGGCGTGCGTTGACCCGTGTCGTCAAACCGGATTCCTTGGCCTCGTTCAAACTGGTCTTTACGACATCCAAGTCATCTGGCGCAATAAAGCTGGAGATCTGAGCGCCCGCGAGGTCGCCTCCAGCCCCGAGCACTTGGTGCGCGCGATGGCTGGCGTAAAAAATCTTGCCGTTGCGGTCTAAGCGGAAAACAGCATCGCTAGCCGTTTCCAGCAAGCTTTCCAGGGAAAGTTTGCTGGCGAGTCGCGATTGATCAGTCCGTCTGGAAAACATAGTGGGGAACTTGTGTAATTGTCTATGGCGTGCATTAAAAGTAAACGGCACCCCGGTCCCGGCCCGCATTCACACTGCCGAGAACCTGAAACTTGCGGAACGCCATCCCCCCGAACTTGCTTTTCCACAAGCAATTCTAACAAATTTAACAAATCTTCACTGAAATATAGAGCGACTCAATTAATTTATCACCGCCAATTCTAATCCCGCAATTGGCGTTTGAATCGTGCGCTGTTGCAAAGTATGTAAAATTATTTCATGCAACCGTTGAGGAGCTGGCGCCAACTGCGCTTCGTTGCGATGCAGGGAAAGCCCGACCATCGGCAAGCTCGGCAATGCTGTCGTCCCGGGATCAATCACTTGTAGATTATTTGGCAAGCCAAACTCGGTGCGCACCGTGACCCCCAAACCCGCCGCGACGGCGGCCCAGATACCGCTCAAGCTGGGACTGGTGAAGGCCAGCCGCCACGGCATGCCGGCGTTATCGAGCGCCGCAGTGGCCGCCGAGCGCATCAGGCATGGCGCCTCAAATGCCACCAAAGGCAAAGGGCAGTCTGCACCGATCGTGTCGAGAGGTGGCCCCTCCACCACCCCTATCCATTGCATCGCCAGCCGGCAAATTGATTGCGCATGCGGAGTAACGACACTACCGTCCCAGGCCAGTGCCAAATCCAGGCGACCGGCCTGCATCCGGTCGATCAATTCGACATTGCGCGCCACGGTCACGTCGATTTTCACTTTTGGATGCGCGCGTGCAAAGCGCCCCAATATTTCAGTGAGCACGCGTTCGCCAAAATCTTCCTGCAATCCCAATCTGATCCATCCTTCAAGATCGACACCGCGCACGGCAGCAGCAGCTTCGTCGTTGAGGATGAGTAGGCGCCGGGCATAGGCCAATAACGTTTCACCAACTATCGTCAATTCCAGGCCGCGACCCGACTTGCGCAAAATCGGCGCCCCCACCTGGTCTTCCAGTTTCTTGAGTTGCGCGCTGACCGCTGAAGTCGAGCGACCAAGCCGGTCGGCAGCCTTGGCGAAACTACCCAGCTCGATTCCGGTCACAAAACTACGCAACACTTCCAGGTCGAAAGCGATTCGCGCCATTTATCATCCCGTTTTTATGAACTATTAATCAAAAATTTCCCGATTTTCAGAACAACGTTAGATGAGTATGCTGTTTGTGTCAACGGCTTCAAGCCAAGAAGTAACGATCGATTAAAGGAATCAATCATGCCATTCACGCGAATCTCGTTAATAAAGGGGAAGTCTCCTGAGTATTTGCAAGCGCTCTCCGACAGCTTGCATCAAGCGCTGGTGGAAGCATTCGATGTGCCTCCGACCGATCGTTTTCAGGTCATCCACCAGCATGAACCCCATGAGCTGATCTTCGATCGGCACTACATGGGCGGACCACGCTCCGACGATTTCATGTGGATTAACGTCACGGCAGGACGTCCGCGCGACAGCACCGTCAAGCAGGCGTTTTATCGGCGCCTGGTGGATTTGTTGGTCGTGTCACCGGGAGTGCGTCCTGAAGACGTGATGATCGTGATCAATACGACGCAATCCGACGAATGGTCGTTTGCAACGGGAGAACAATGGTCCGGCAACGTCCCGATAAACAAACAAGGAGCTTTGTCATGATCGCCATGCAATATAGCATCGTCCTGCCGGCCGACTACGACATGACCATCATCAAGCAGCGCATTGCCGACAAAGGACATGTACTCGACAATTTCCCGGGGTTGATTTTCAAGGCCTACCTGACGGCGAGCAAGAATGCAGCGCCAACCAAGTCGCAGGACAATCTCTATGCGCCGTTCTATCTATGGGAAGACAACGACGCCATGAACCGTTTTCTTGCCGGCGACATGTTTGCCGGATTGGCGCAGGCCTTTGGCTGGCCTGCGGTGAAAACCTGGTCGGTGTGGGACAGCCACCTCGATACGGATATGGCGAACGCACGCTATGCCACGCGTGAAACAGCCACCATTGCGCCGTATGCATCATTGCGCGACATGCAAGAGCAAGAACGCGCAGCGGTGCAATCGATTAGCAAGAATCGTGGTGCACTTGGTGCGGTCAGCGCCTACGAACCGACTACCTGGACGCTGGTACGCTTGAATTTATGGGCCGGGATCGACGATGTACCGGTTGGAAAAGAAATCCAGCGTTATGAAGTCGGGCACATTTCCGGGCCGAAGAATGCCTAACGAACGACAACGCTCATGCGACTATGCAGTGCCCACTTATTCAAAGCCGCACCACAGAGAAGTATGCCGCTCGTAACAAGAAATACCGAACGCATGCCCACCAATCCACCTAGTGCTCCTCCGGCGAGCGGCCCGATGAGGGTACCGGCCAATGCGCCAGTGGAAAGTACGCCGAGCGCCCATCCGGCTTTGTCGACCGGAGTCTGGGTTGCGACCAGCTGGATCGCGATTCCGGCAGTTCTTCGTACAAACGCTTACAAAAGAGATACCAGCGCGCCAGCCAGCAATGCGGCGGCGGCGCTAACGAGCGATAAGGCAAAACTATGGGTGTGCGCCAGCAGCATGCCTGCAACCAGCGGGCCGGCGATCTGGCCGGCGCCGTAGGCAGCAGTCATGCTGGCCAGGATGTTGAAGCGGACCCGATGCGCAAGGCGTTTTCCCGCCGGCATGGCGATGGTCACGGTGCCTACAAATGTGCCGCCGACCAGCAAGGCGCTCGCCAGGAATCCAGCAAGATTCGGCGCCAATACGGGCAATGCGACTCCGATTGCCTGGCAGATCAAATTGGCAAACAGTGTCCGCTTGGTGCCGGCTTTCATATGCAGCCAATGCCAAAAGAAACAAGAAGGCATGGCGCCAATCCCAAAAGCCGCCCAGATCTGAAGCGAATCGATATCCGGTGCCGCACTCTTGATAAGCACTGGCAGATAGGTGGCGGTAATGATATAGCCGAAACCTGCCAGCCCATAGGCCAGCACGAGTACCCAGGGCTTCATCAACACATGCTCATGGATGTTGTCGGCGTGTTCAGGCGTCATAGGCCGAACTACCGTCTTTCCCAGGGAGGCCCAAGCAGTCGCAGAAAAAATCATGGCGACAATCGCCAGCAGGCCCCAGATCATGCCGCTGTGCATATGCAGCGCCGCACCGAGGGCGATCAACTCGGCTGACGAAAAAATGCCGAAGCCAACGCCCGAAAACAACAGTGGCGCCCCGTGTGGATGCTCGATGACCTGGAGCAGCCAGACCGATGCGCAGATCAAGGAAATCGCGCTGAATATGCCGGCGATAAAGCGTACCGCTGCAAGCCACCACTCCGTCATTGGAAACGCCAACAATGCCAGACAAATCACTGTACCAACCATCGCCATGCGAGCGGCGGTAGCGGCGCGCGAATGGGCAAGGCTGCTTACAAGTAACGCGCCAACCAGATATCCCGCATAGTTGCTCGACGCTATCAGTGAACCTGCGCTTAGGCTCATCAGACCGTCGCTCACCATCAATGGATACAAGCCGGTGAAGGCAAACCGGCCAAATCCCATGCCTATGGCAATCACCAATGCCGCCGACAAAGTTGCGGCGAATCTGCGCGACGCCTGTCCATCGGCGGGGGTCTTATGCTTCAAATGGTCCATGGCTACTTCCTCCCGCTGATGTTAAACGCCGCACCGGCCTTGTTGTTACAGCGCTATTTCAAAGATGATCTCCAACGCCACCGGCAACCCCAATGGCAGACTGACGACGCCCGTGATCAGGCGGGTTGATGTCTTTTCCCGCCCAAAGACGCTTTCCAGCAACTTGGAAGCGGCGTCGGCCAGTTTCGGATGCTCGGTGAACTTGTGCAGCTCTTGCCCGACTGGGCTTCTCCCAAAATCCCGGTTCATGCCCTGTACCCAACCAGAAAATTTATTCCGGCCAAGCTCCGTGTTTTCCTGGATGCTCTGGAGAAATGGAACAGCCCTTTCTGGCTCCCAAAATGAGGCGGCGCAAAGGCCGTGCCTTTCAATATCAATCAATGAAAAAGGCCCGCAGTTGCGGGCCTTGAATCAACAAAAATGCAGCACGATGCACTTCAAAACGGAATATCGTCATCCATATCGCTAAAATTCGGTGCCGGTTTCGATGCTGCCGGACGAGCGCTGCCGCCAGTGTTTTGCCGTGGTGCAGGAGCCGGCGCGTTGCCGCCATTACCGTAGTCGTCATCCATCGGCGCGCTGCCGCCCATGCCTTGCCGGCTACCCAGCATTTGCATCGTATCGGCAATAATTTCAGTGGTGTAGCGTTCGATATTCTCTTTGTCGGTCCATTTGCGCGTTTGCAAGCGTCCTTCGACATAGACTTGTGAACCTTTTTTCAGGTATTGCCCGGCAATTTCAGCCAATTTCCGATAAAACGTGATGCGATGCCATTCCGTGATCTCTTTTTTGTCACCGCTGGACTTGTCTTTCCAGCTTTCGGTCGTCGCGACCGCAATATTGGTGACCGCTTCGCCATTCGGCATATAGCGCGTTTCAGGGTCGCGCCCAAGATTGCCGACGATAATTACTTTGTTGACCGATGCCATTCCTGTTTTCTCCTATTGAACTGCGGCAGCCATGCGCGAGCTGCGATGCGCTGACTTTTTACGATAGCCGCAATTATAAGCTAGCACGTACGCCGCATAAATTAATTCGATTGAATTTGGAAATTGGCACTAATGCCAAAATGCAATTGATTGGCGAATTTTAGCCAAAGTGCCAACTCGACAGTCGCGCATGATACGACAAACTGTAAAAGCCGCTATAGTAGCAGGTTGACTCGCCAGAGACGTCATATGACGTTTTTGATAACGCCGCTTTACTCCAACCGTTTGCATGATGTCGACTTGCTTGGCCCTGTTGCAAAACCCAAGTGTCGGACAAGATTACGCTGAAAGCAGTTCATGGAAGAAATTCGAATTCGAGGTGCGCGCACGCACAACCTCAAAAACATCAATCTGGATTTGCCGCGCAATAAGCTGATCGTGATTACCGGGCTGTCCGGCTCCGGCAAGTCCTCGCTTGCGTTTGACACCCTGTATGCAGAGGGGCAGCGCCGCTATGTTGAATCATTATCGTCGTACGCGCGCCAGTTCCTGCAATTGATGGAAAAACCGGATGTCGATTTGATCGAAGGCTTGTCGCCGGCTATTTCCATCGAGCAAAAAGCGACTTCGCATAATCCGCGCTCAACGGTTGGCACGGTCACCGAAATCCACGACTACCTGCGCTTGTTGTATGCGCGTGTCGGCACGCCGTATTGTCCCGATCATCCGGAAAATCCGCTGGCGGCGCAATCGGTTGCCCAAATGGTGGATACCGTGCTGGCCATGCCGGAAGATTCCAAATTGATGATCCTCGCGCCGGTGGTTGCCAATCGCAAGGGTGAGCACGTCGATCTGTTCGAGCAAATGCAAGCGCAAGGGTTTGTGCGGTTTCGCGTGCAAAGCGGAACCGGCAAGGCGCGTATTGTCGAAGTCGACGATTTGCCGAAGCTGAAGAAAACCGAAAAGCACACGATCGATGTGGTGGTCGACCGTCTCAAGGTCAAGGCCGACATGAAGCAACGCCTAGCGGAAAGCTTCGAGACTTGCCTGCGTCTGGCCGAAGGACGCGCCATCGCGTTGGAAATGGATAGCGGCACGGAGCATTTGTTTTCGAATAAATTCGCTTGCCCGATTTGCGGTTACGCCTTGCAGGAACTGGAACCGCGCCTGTTCTCGTTCAACAATCCCATGGGTGCATGCCCGGAATGCGATGGCCTCGGCCATATCGAATTCTTCGACCCCAAGCGCGTGGTTGCTTTCCCGAATTTATCCTTGGCCAGCGGCGCGGTCAAGGGTTGGGACCGACGCAATCAATTCTATTTCCAGATGTTGACGAACCTGGCTGAGCATTACGCGTTCGACCTCGATCAACCGTTCGACAAGCTGCCTGCGAAAGCGCAGGAAGCAGTGCTGTTCGGCTCCGGTCGGCAGACGATTCCGTTTACCTATATTAACGAACGCGGCCGCGCCGTGGTGCGCGAGCATACGTTTGAGGGCGTGGTCAATAATTTACAGCGGCGCTACCGCGAAACCGATTCGATGGCGGTCAAGGAAGAACTGGCGAAGTTCATCAACAAGAAGGAATGTCCGTCCTGCCAGGGCAATCGGCTGCGCATCGAAGCGCGCTTTGTCAAGGTTGGCACGGGTGCGCAGGAGCGCGCCATTTACGAAGTCGCGGCCACGCCTTTGCGCGAAACCCTGCAATTCTTTGAAACCTTGAAGCTGACCGGCGCCAAACGCGAAATCTCCGACCGCATTGTCAAGGAAATCGTCTCACGCCTGAAATTCCTGAATAACGTCGGGCTTGACTACCTTTCGTTGGATCGCAGTGCCGACACGCTGTCGGGTGGCGAAGCGCAACGCATTCGGCTGGCTTCGCAAATCGGCTCGGGTTTGACCGGCGTCATGTATGTGCTGGACGAACCGTCTATCGGCTTGCATCAGCGCGACAATGACCGCCTAATCACGACGCTCAAACATTTACGCGATATCGGCAATAGCGTGCTGGTGGTCGAGCATGATGAAGATGCGATCCGTTGCGCCGACTTCGTGGTCGACATGGGGCTCGGCGCCGGCGTGCATGGCGGCGAAATCATTGCCCAGGGCACGCTCAAAGATATCCTGAAAAACAAGAAGTCGCTGACCGCGCAATACCTGAACGGCACAATGAAAATCGCAGTGCCCAAGAAACGCACTATCGCTTCGGCGGAACGGCAATTCACGATTACCGGCGCCAGCGGCAACAACTTGAAAAACGTGAAGCTGGAGTTGCCGGTTGGCTTGCTGACCTGCGTAACCGGCGTTTCCGGCTCCGGCAAATCGACCTTGGTCAACGACACGCTGTACCATGCCGCCGCACGCCATTTGTATGGCTCGCAGGCAGAACCGGCTGCCCATGAATCGATTAGCGGACTGGAGCATTTCGACAAGGTCATTTCCGTCGACCAGGCGCCGATCGGCAGGACGCCGCGCTCCAATCCAGCCACCTACACCGGTCTGTTCACACCGATTCGCGATTTGTTTGCGACGGTGCCGTCGGCCAAGGAACGTGGTTACAGCGCCGGGCGCTTCTCGTTCAACGTCAAGGGCGGGCGCTGCGAAGCCTGCCAAGGCGATGGCGTGATCAAGGTGGAAATGCACTTCCTGCCCGATGTCTACGTGCCGTGCGACGTTTGCCACGGCAAGCGCTATAACCGCGAGACCCTGGAAGTTCAGTACAAGGGTAAAAATATTACCGAAGTGCTGGGCATGACGGTCGAGGAAGCGCACGAATTCTTCAAGCCGGTGCCGGTGATTGCGCGTAAATTGCATACGCTGCTGGATGTCGGCCTCGGTTATATTCGCCTTGGGCAAAGCGCGACCACGCTATCCGGTGGTGAGGCGCAACGGGTCAAGTTGTCACTGGAACTATCCAAGCGCGATACCGGCCGCACTTTATATATCCTGGACGAACCGACCACCGGTTTGCATTTCCACGATATCGACTTGCTGTTGAAAGTGATTCATCGTTTGCGCGATCAAGGCAATACCGTGGTGATCATCGAGCATAACCTCGATGTGATCAAGACAGCCGATTGGCTGATCGACCTCGGCCCGGAAGGCGGAGCCGGCGGCGGGCAAATCATTGCTACCGGAACACCGGAGCAAGTCGCCAAGAACCCGAAGAGCGTAACTGGAAAGTATCTGGCACCGTTGCTAAAGCCGACATGATCGCGTCATGAGCGGGGCTCCGCGCACGATTGCGATCGTCGGCGGCGGCACGGCCGGCGCCGCCAGCGCGCTGTTCCTGGCGCGCGCCGGGCATCAGATCACTTTGTATGAACGCGTGCCTGAGCCCAGTGCGGTCGGCGCCGGCATTTTGTTGCAGCCAAGCGGCATGCGCGTGCTGCAAGCCTTGGACTTGTTCGATGAAATCTCGGACCACGGCGCTCGCATACTGCAGCTATTCGGCACCAATCCAAAGCGGCGCACCGTGCTGGATGTGCGCTATAGCGACTACGCAGCCGATTCTTTCGGCCTTGGCCTGCATCGCGGCGCCTTGTTTTCGGTGTTATGGAATGCCGCCAAGCAATCGGGTATGACAATAAAAACCGGGGTTGAAGTCACCGGCTGCGCCAAAATCCCGAACATGCGCAGCTCTACAGCGACGACACTCTGCTGGGCGAATACGATTGCGTGATCGTGGCCGACGGCACTCGTTCGCGCTTGCGCGACACCCTCGATATTCGCTCCAAAGTCAAACCCTATCCTTGGGGCGCATTATGGGCCGTGATTCCGGACGAGGGTTTGACGCCGGGCACGCTGCGCCAATGGTTTCGCCATGCGCAACAGATGTTGGGTCTAATGCCCACCGGCTATGCCTATGGCAAGACGCAGCAACCGGTGCTGAGCCTGTTCTGGAGCCTGCATACCGGCAGCCTGGATGCTTGGCGCAATGCCGGCCTGGATCATTGGAAGGAAACGGTTCTTGCCTTGGCGCCGATCCAGCAAGTGCTCGATCACATTAAGTCGCCGGAGCAACTCACCTTCGCCAACTATGCCGATGTGCATATGCCGACCTGGCATGACCGCCGCATTGTCTGCATCGGCGACTGCGCGCATGCAACCAGTCCGCAACTGGGACAAGGCGCGAATTTAGCGTTAGTCGACGCCATGGTGCTCGCCGATTGTTTTGCCACGGGCGACAAGGTCGGCGAAATACTGGCCGGCTATTCGCGCACCCGCAAATCGCACTTGGCTTACTACCAGGCCGCCAGCCGCTTACTGACGCCGCTGTTTCAGTCTCACTCGCGCATCGGCAGCGGTTTACGCGACCTGGGCATGGGCACGGTATGTCGCACGCCCTTCCTGAAAAGTCAGATGGCGCGAACTTTAAGTGGCACCAAGACCGGCTGGTTGTGGGGAGCGCTGGATTAAAATACGCATTAGGGTAAGCAAATAAATCACATCGGGGGAGTGATGGCTAAGCGACTGATCATAAAAGGACGCGTACAGGGAGTCGGCTATCGGGTCTCCTTTGCCGAAACTGCGATTGCGCTTGGTCTCGCCGGTTGGGTGCGTAATCGGCGCGATGGGTCGGTTGAAGCCTGCGTGCAGGGCGACGACGATGCGATCACCGCCGTCGTCAGTTGGGCCAGGCGCGGGCCGCCCGCCGCACGTGTCAGCGATGTGGTAGTGACGGAGAGTGAAGAACCGACACCGGAGAATAAGCAGTTCGAGATATTGGATACCCGGTAATTTGACAGCCTGTCTTGGGTATCTCGAAAAATCGTAGCGAGCGGTTCGAGGTCGGACCGAGAAGCGCAGCCGTACGAAGGTACGGTGAGCATCACAGGTTCGAGATGGAGCCGCGCAGTAGATTTTTAGGGTTGTTCCGACTTCTTTGTGGATAAAAATGCTTGCTCAAACAGGTTTAGCAAAAATACTCCCCGTCGTTCCCGCGTAGGCGGGAATCCATAGTGAGT
>OUMJ01000029.1_pt1 | contig 52118 bp, 44 predicted proteins | sample 1690841 | NCBI WGS metagenome assembly OUMJ01 (sample SAMEA3914812, study PRJEB12502) | metagenome | biome: forest; material: soil | place: Canada | collected 2011-07-07 | depth 0.1 m | reverse complement strand
CCTTGATGCCCTGTAACGGCAGGTCGGTCGGGGAAGGGCGATGTAGTTCCATTGCAATGTGATCTATATCATCAGATGAAATCAGTTAAACGGTGACCTGCTCCAATGCCTCTTGCTGTTCCAGCCATTCGCCTTCCAGTTGTTCCAGTTCTTTCGCATAGAACGCCTGATCGGTCAGCAGTGCTTTCAATTCCTTCTTTTTGGCCTGATCGTACATTTCCGGATCGGCCAGTTTCGTATCGACCACCGCTTTTTGCGCATTGCGCTTGGCGATTTGCTCTTCCAGTTTCTTCAGTTTTGCCTCGATCGGTTTCTTGCGGGCGGCCAGCTTTTGCCGTTCCTCAGCATCGAGTCGCTTTTGGTCGCGTTTGTCACCGGAGGAGGCGCTGCTCGGCGCGACGACACTGCCGGTCTTTGCCGTCGTGGCCGGAAGTGCTGCGGCGGCGGCTAAGCCAGTGCCGGTTTTTGCCGCCAGCTTGGTTTTGAACAGCCAGTCGCGATAGTCGTCCAGATCGCCATCGAACGGTTGCAACTTGCCGTCGGCGACGATGATGAATTGATCGGTGGTGGCGCGCAGTAAATGGCGATCATGCGATACCACCACCAGCGTGCCTTCGAATTGCGCCAGCGCCATCGTCAGTGCTTCACGGGTTTCCAGATCCAGGTGATTGGTTGGCTCATCGAGCAGCAGCAGGTTAGGACGTTGCCAAACGATCAGCGCCAAGGCGAGCCGCGCTTTTTCACCACCGGAAAACGGTTCGATCTTGCTGGTGACCATTGCGCCGTTGAAATTGAAGCTGCCGAGGAAGTTGCGCAACTCCTGCTCGCGCACAGTCGGCGCGATATGGGCCAAGTGCCATAAGGGCGATTCTTCATGCCTTAGCATTTCAACCTGATGCTGGGCGAAATAGCCGATTGCCAGCCCTTTGCCGAATTGCGCATCTCCGGCTAACGGCGCCAGTTCCCCGGCGATGGTTTTGATCAGCGTGGATTTGCCAGCGCCGTTCACGCCTAGCAAACCTATACGCTGGCCGATTTGCAGCGAGAAATTGATGCCCGACACGATCGTTTTTTCGACCACGGGCTTATCGTGGCCATCGCCGATCTTATAACCAGCGTTGACGTCTTCCATCACCAGCAAAGGGTTCGGCGCATTAGCGGGTTCGCGAAATTCAAACGAAAACTCGGCAGCGGCACGCAGCGGCGCCAATTCTTCCATCTTTGCCAACGCCTTCATCCGGCTTTGTGCCTGACGGGCTTTGCTGGCTTGCGCCTTGAAGCGGTTGATGAAGGATTCCAGATGCGCCCGTTGGCGCACCTGTTTTTCCATCGCGCCCTGCGCCAGGATCATTTGGGCGGAACGCTGCCGCTCGAACGACGAATAATTGCCGGAGTAGCGCTTTAATTTGCGTTCGTCGATGTGGACAATCACATTGACCACGCCGTCGAGGAAATCGCGATCATGCGAAATGATGATCAGCGTGCCGGCATAGCGTTTAAGCCAATCTTCCAGCCAGATAATGGCGTCCAGATCCAGATGGTTGGTCGGTTCATCGAGCAGCAGCAAGTCGGAAGGGCACATCAGGGCCTGCGCCAGATTCAGTCGCATACGCCAGCCGCCGGAGAAGCTGGCTACCGGCTGCTGCATTTGGTCCATCGTGAAGCCGAGGCCTGTTAGTAGTTGCTCACCGCGTGAACGCACGGTGTAGGCATCTGCATCGGCCAGTGCGCTGTAGAGTTCGCCGATCAGGATGCCGTTGGCGCTGCTTTCGGGCTCGCTTTCGAGAAACGCCAATTCGTCTTCGAGGCGCCGCAAGGTAATGTCGCCGTCGATTGCATAGTCCAGTGCTGCGCGATCCAGCGGTGGAGTTTCCTGGGCCACGTAGGCCATCCGCCATTTGGATGGAAAATCGATGCTGCCCAGGTCGGCGTGCAATTCGCCGCGCAACAAGCCGAACAGGCTTGACTTGCCGGCGCCATTGGCACCGATCAAGCCGATCTTGTCGCCCGGATTGAGGGTGACATCGACATTGTCTAACAGCGGCTTGATGCCGCGCATGAGGCTGACTTGCTGGAAACGTATCATTGTATGGTTTGCAATCGGTATAGCGTAAAGGTATTCGAATTAAAAACGCGGTCGAGCAGGTGCGGTGCGAGTTCGGATAATGGCATTGTTCAAAGAAGCAAATTCTGCACCCCGAAGGTGGCAAAACTTGCGGTCAACGTCGCAATATTGTGGAGTTAGTGAGCCAGTTTTTCGTCGCTATCTCATGCGGTAAATCCCGCTTGCTGCAATTGTTCGGCTGTGACCAGGAAAACCATATCGTCGCCCGCGCTGGTTGTCAGCCATGTCAATTCTAGTTCGGGAAATGCAGCTTCCGCGAACGCCCTCTCATGGCCGACTTCAACGATCAACACGCCGGAATTGGTCAAGCGCTCGGCAGCGCCGGCGACGATCTTGCGCACCAGGTCCATGCCGTCATCGCCACCAGCCAGGGCGATCTGCGGTTCACGTTTGTATTCTTCCGGTAGCTGCCCCATCGAATTGCTATTCACATACGGTGGATTGCTGACGATCAGATCGTATTGCTTGCGCGGCAGCTTGTCGTATAAATCCGATTCGACCAAGGTGATCCGGTCCTGCAATTCATAGTCGTCAACATTGCGCTGCGCCACCGCTAGTGCATCGCCGGAGATATCGACCGCATCGACCTCGGCATTTTCAAATGCGTCGGCCAATAGGATGGGCAGGCAGCCTGATCCGGTGCATAGATCGAGAATATTCGCCACCGCCAGTGGTTCTTCGATCCACGGCGAGAATCGTTCAGGTATCAGTTCGGCAATGAATGAACGCGGTACGATCACGCGCTGATCGACATAAAACCGATAGCTTCCCAGCCATGCTTCGTTGGTGATATAGGCAGCTGGAATGCGCTCGTCGGCACGTTGCTCGATCACCTTGAGTACAGCCGCAATTTCATGTTCCAACAAACGGGCGTCGAGAAACGGCTCCAATTGGTCGAGCGGCAAATGAAGGGTATGTAGCAGCAGGTAGGCCGCTTCGTCCATCGCGTTGCTGGTGCCGTGACCGAAATGAAGTTTGGCGGCATTGAAGCGGCTGACTGCATAACGCAGCAAGTCGCGGAAAGTGGTGAATGTGTCTATCGGCATAATGGTGTCTGGCTAAAGATATTTTCAAATAAGAATGATCCGATTGGTTCAATGCAAGTCATTGAACCCCGGCAGCAACCAGCGACTGTTGCTTAATGTGTAAACGTCTGACGCAATTCGTGCGACTAACCTGATTTCTACAGCAACAGATTCTCTAATGTACGCCTGTAAATGTTTTTCAGCGGATCGATGAAGCGCACTTCGATATGTTCGTCGATCTTGTGAATGCTGCCATTGGGCGGGCCAAATTCGATCACTTGCGGGCAGATTTGCGCGATAAAGCGGCCATCCGAGGTGCCGCCGGTGGTGGACAATTCACTGTCAAGCCCGGTTTCCGTCTTGATTGCGCTCGATAAGGCATCGCTCAATTCGCCGCGCGGCGTCAGGAACGGATATCCGCTAATGGTCCAGCTCAGGTGATATTCCAATTTATGCTTGTCGAGGATGGCGTGCACGCGCTGTTGCAAACCTTCTGCGGTGCTGGCAGTCGAGAAGCGGAAATTGAAGTCGATCACGACTTCGCCGGGAATTACATTCGAGGCGCCGGTGCCGCCGTGGATATTCGATATTTGCCACGAGGTCGGCAGATAATATTCGTTGCCCTCATCCCAATGCTCCGCAACCAATTCGGCTAGTGCTGGTGCGCCGGTATGGATCGGATTGCGTGCCAGTTGCGGATAGGCGATGTGGCCCTGGATGCCCTTGATCGTCAAGTGGCCGGACATGCTGCCGCGCCTGCCATTCTTCATCATGTCGCCCAGCAATTGGGCGGAAGTCGGCTCGCCGACGATGCAATAGTCGAGCTGCTCGCCGCGTTCCTTCAGATGCTTGCAGACGACGATGGTACCATCGGTCGCGGGGCCTTCTTCATCGCTGGTGATCAGGAAGCCGATCGAACCCAAGTGCTGCGGATGCGCAGCGGTAAATTCTTCGACGGCCACCACCATCGCCGCAATCGAGGTTTTCATGTCTGCTGCACCGCGGCCATACAGCTTGCCGTCACGATGCGTCGGCACGAACGGATGCGATTGCCATTGCTCAAGCGGGCCGGTCGGCACCACATCGGTATGGCCTGCAAATACGATTAACGGTTGCGCGGTGCCTTTGCGCGCCCAAAGATTGGTGACGCTTCCAGATTGGATTTTTTCGCACACAAAGCCAAGCGGCGCCAGCACTTCAGCCAAGCGGGCCTGGCAACCATTGTCGTCTGGCGTGACCGAGGAAAGGGCAATCAATTGTTCGGCCAAAGCCAGTGTTTTGCTCATACGTGTTTTCTTTACTTTTACTCAAGCTCTATTTCTGAAAAAACTGTTTATACATTTCATCGGTAAAACCGACGTTGACGGCGCTGTCGCTAACGAGAACCGGGCGCTTGATAATGGAGGGTGACTCCAGCATCAGCGCCGTGGCGCTTTTCGCATCCATAATCGCTGCCTTGCGTTCATCCGGCAAAGCGCGCCAGGTTGTGCCTTTGCGATTGACCAATATTTCCCAGCTAACATGTTGCAGCCAGCCAGCAATCAAAGCCGGCGTAATGCCGGCTTTTTTGAAGTCATGGAAATGATAGGGGTGATCATGGTTATCGAGCCAAGTGCGGGCTTTTTTGACTTGATCGCAATTCGGTATGCCATACAGGGTAAGTGCCATTGATCCGGGTTAGATGCTTAGTTAGATGCTCAATTAAATGTTCAAGGTGAATTCAGTAAAGGTCGCGGACTCTTCTTTTTCCGGTTCCGGCTCCGGTTCCGGGTTTTTCCCATCCTTGGAATTGTTGATCAGCCAATACAGGTTGGTCGGCGAGTCAGCATTGGCCAGGGCTTCTTCCTGGGTGACGACGCCATCGCGTATCAATTGCATCAAGGCTTGCTCGAAAGTTTGCGAACCCGGCGACAGGCTCTTTTCGATGCCTTCCTTGATCATCGCAATTTCACCTTGCTCGATCAGGTCGGATACGTGACGCGTATTCAGCATCACTTCGACGGCTGCACGGCGTCCACCATCAATTGCCGGAATCAAGCGTTGCGATATGATGGCCTTCAAGGAGCCCGCCAAGTCGGGCAACAGCGATTGCCGCGTTTCAATCGGGAAGAAATTGATGATGCGGGTCAGTGCTTGGTAACTGTTGTTTGCATGCAAGGTTGCCAGCACCAAATGGCCTGACTGGGCATAAGCCAGGGCCGCAGACATCGTATCCTTGTCGCGAATTTCGCCGATCAGGATGCAGTCCGGAGCCTGCCGCAAGGCATTCTTCAGCGCGATTTCCAGCGTTTTGGCGTCAGTGCCAATCTCGCGTTGATTGACGATCGATTTCTTGTTGCGGAACAGGAATTCGATCGGATCTTCAATCGTCAGGATATGCCCGGATTTGGTTTCGTTGCGATGATCCAGCATCGCCGCAATCGTGGTCGATTTGCCGGAGCCGGTCGCTCCGACGAGCAATAGCAAGCCGCGCTTCTCCATGATCAGATCGCCCAGCAGCATTGGTACATATAAGCTCGCCAATGCGGGAATTTGATAAGGGATGTAACGCAAGACCGCTGAAATGCTGCCGCGCTGTCGGAACGCCGATAATCGGAAACTGCCGATGCCGGAAACCGGAATCCCCATGTTGAGCTCGTTGTCGCGCTCCAAAACCGTCAAGCGTTCGGCCGATACCACTTCCGCCAACAAGGCCAGGATGGTGGTGTTGTCCATCTTCTGTTGATTGATAGGCATCATTTGGCCGCTCACCTTGAGTTGAATCGGCGAATTGACAGCCATGAACATGTCGGATGCTTCTTTTTCCTTCATCAACGCAAATAAACGATCCATTACCATGATGCACCCCTTAGAAACGGAACAACTTTTCGAGAACCCTGTGCGCCCCATTGGATGGGCGCGAACCTGAACCAAAATTGCGGCGAGTTAAATGTCTCGCCTTTATGTTTATGCGTCGCGCAATAATTCGTTAATGCCGGTCTTTGCACGTGTTTTTGCATCCACGCGTTTGACGATGACTGCGCAATAAAGGCTATATTTGCCATCTGCCGAAGGCAAATTGCCCGATACCACGACCGAACCGGCGGGTATGCGGCCGTAACTGACTTCGCCGGTGGCACGGTCATAAATCTTGGTCGATTGTCCGATGTACACACCCATCGAAATCACCGAGTTTTCTTCGACGATCACGCCTTCGACAATTTCAGAACGCGCACCGATGAAGCAATTGTCTTCGATGATGGTCGGGTTGGCTTGCATCGGCTCCAATACGCCGCCGATACCGACGCCGCCCGACAAATGCACGTTCTTGCCGATTTGTGCGCAAGAGCCGACCGTCGCCCAGGCATCCACCATCGTGCCTTCATCGACATAGGCGCCGATATTCACGAACGACGGCATCAATACGACATTCTTGCCCAGGAAGCTGCCACGCCGGGCGACTGCAGGCGGCACCACGCGAAAGCCGCCTTTGGCGAAGTCTTCGGCGCTATAGTCGGCAAATTTGGTTGGCACCTTGTCGTAAAACTGCATGGCGTTCGCGCCGTTGGCGGCTGCACCCATCACAACATTCTCTTCCAGGCGGAAAGATAGCAATACCGCTTTTTTTACCCATTGGTTGACCACCCAGTCGCCGCTGTCTTTCTGGGCGACGCGCAGTGTGCCTTGATCAAGTTGATTGAGCACATGGGCGACTGCTTCGCGCACGTCTGCAGGAGCCGATTTAGGCGAAAATTCGGCGCGGTTTTCCCATGCCTGGTCGATAAGTTGTTGCAATTGTTGGGTCATCTTGAATAATCTTGGTAAAGGATGTGAGTTAATTAAGATAAGACGCTGCATTGAATGACACTAAGCTACGATGATAATTTTTTCGTGAATTCGACGATACGCCGTGTCGCTTCCATACATTCTTCCAGTTCGGCTACCAACGCCATGCGAACGCGGTTTTGCCCCGGATTGACGCCATGCGCGTCGCGCGCCAGATAACTACCCGGCAACACAGTTACATTATATTCGGCATATAGGCGCTTGGCGTATTCTGTATCCGAGATTCCCGCAACTTGTCCGACATTGGCCCACAGGTAAAAACCGGCGTCCGGCAACTGCACGTCAAGCACTTGTTGCAGGAGAGGTGTCACTTGCTTGAATTTTTCGATGTATTTAGCTCGATTTTCGATAACGTGCTGCTCATCCCCCCACGCGGCAATCGAGGCTGCCTGGATCGGCGGGCTCATTGCGCTGCCGTGATAGGTGCGGTAAAGCAGGAAATTCCTGATGACGGCGGCATCGCCGGCCACGAATCCTGAGCGCATGCCGGGTACGTTCGAGCGTTTGGAAAGACTCGAAAACACGACAAGGCGTGTGAAATCGGTGCGCCCGAGCTTGTGGCCTGCTTCCAATGCACCCAGCGGCGCCTTGGCCTTGAAATAGATCTCGGAATAACACTCGTCGGCAGCGATCACGAAACCGTACCGGTCGGATAAAGCGAATAGTTCGCGCCAGTCGTCCAGGGTCAATACGGCGCCAGTGGGGTTGCCGGGCGAACACAAATAAAGCAGTTGGACGCGTTGCCAGATTTCGACAGGAATGCTGCTGTAATCCGGTGCAAAATTGCGCGCCGGATCGGAATTGGCGAAATAAGGTTCGGCGCCGGCCAAATAGGTGGCGCCCTCATAAATTTGATAAAACGGGTTCGGACAAAGCACCAGTGCCGAGGGAGTGCCTTCAGGAGTGGGCGAAACGACTGTTTGTGCGAACGCGAACAAGGCTTCACGCGAGCCGTTGACTGGCAGTATCTGCGTAGCCGGGTTGACTTCGGGCAAGTCAAAGCGTCGTTCCAGCCACTTGGCGATGGCGGTACGCAACTCATCGCTACCGATGGTGCTGGGGTAAGCGGCCAATCCCTTCAAATTGTCAGTCAGCGCTTGCTCGATAAACGGTGGTGTCGGATGTTTCGGCTCACCAATACCCAGGCTGATGGGGGAATACGCCGGACTGGGCGTGATTCCCGCAAATAATTGCCGCAATTTTTCGAACGGATAGGGGTGCAGTTTGGCGAGGAAGGGATTCACGGGCGATAGCTCAGATGGTCGAGGCGACATTATACAGGCAGCGCATTCTGTCAGGCCGGCAATTACCTATCAGAAAATGATGAAGGGGATACTTGAAATGATATGATAAGACCCTTTTGCAGGGCTGTTTCGCTGAGCTATTCAGTGTCTTCCTGCGCTCGTCAAACATTACCAGCTTACGCTAAGAGTTAATAACGTGCGTCTAACTTCCATTAAATTGTCGGGATTTAAGTCTTTTGTCGACCCTACGAATTTCCAGGTGCCGGGTCAATTGGTCGGTGTCGTTGGGCCGAATGGATGTGGCAAATCCAATATCATCGATGCTGTACGCTGGGTTTTGGGGGAATCCAAGGCTTCCGAGCTGCGCGGCGAATCGATGCAGGACGTTATTTTCAACGGCACAACGCATCGCAAACCCGCGGGTCGCTCGTCGGTCGAGCTGGTTTTCGACAATACCGACGGCAAAGCCTCGGGGCAATGGAGCCAGTATGCGGAAATTGCGGTCAAGCGCACTTTGACCCGCGACGGCACCTCGACTTATTACATCAACAACCAAGCGGTACGGCGACGCGATATCCAGGATATTTTCCTCGGCACCGGGCTTGGGCCGCGCGCCTACGCGATTATCGGGCAGGGCATGATCTCGCGCATCATCGAAGCGCGCCCGGAAGAGTTGCGTATTTTCCTCGAAGAGGCGGCAGGCGTCTCCAAGTACAAGGAACGCCGCCGGGAAACCGAAAACCGCTTGCACGACACTCGTGAGAACCTGTTGCGGGTTGAGGATATCCTGCGCGAATTGAATAGCAACCTGGAAAAATTGGAAGGGCAGGCTGCAGTCGCCAAGCGCTTCCACGAGTTGCAGGGCGACCAGGATGAAAAGCAAAAGCTGCTGTGGCTGTTGCGCAAGAACGAAGCCAAAAACGAACAGGAAAAATTCCTGCGCGAAATTGACAAGGCGCAGACTGATCTGGAAGAGCAGAATGCCAAGCTGCGCCATGTGGAAACCGAATTGGAGCATATGCGGCAGTCGCACTATGCCGCCGGCGATCGGATGCACCAGGCGCAAGGGCATCTGTACCAGACCAATTCTGAAATCGGCAGCCTGGAAGCGCAGATCAAGTTCGTGATCGAGTCGCGCAATCGCTTGCAATCGCAGCTCAATTCATTGACTGCGCAGCGCGATCAATGGCAGCGCCAGGGACAGCAATTCCAGGACGACTTGGCAGAAGCCGAGATGCATCTGGAAGAGCACGCGATGCGGGTCGAGCAATCGCAAGAAGCCGCGCAACAGCAAAACGACGGCTTGCCGGTGCTGGAGCAGACATGGCGCGAAGCGCAACTGAAGACAACCGAATCGCGCGGCAAGATCATGCAGGTTCAGCAGCAAATCGAATTGGAGTCGGCTCATCAGCGCAACGCGGGCAATATTTTGTCCGGCCTCGCCGTGCGCCGCGAGCGTTTGATGCAGGAAAAGACCGGCTTGAACATGCCGGACACCACGCATTTGGCCAATCTCAAGCTGCAACTGGAAGAAAAGCAGGCGGCGCTGGAAGAAGCCAAGCTGCAATTGGAAGAAGCGCAGGAGCAACAGCCGAAGCTGGAAGAGGAAAGGCGCACCGCGCAGCAGCAGGTGAATGCGGAAACCGCCGCCAATGCGCAATTGGAAGCACGCTTGCACGCCCTGAAGCAATTGCAGGAAAGCGTGCAATCGCAGGGCAAGGTGCAGCCGTGGTTGAATAAGCATGAACTGGAAGGTTTGCCGCGTTTGTGGCAAAAGCTGCATATAGATCAAGGCTGGGAAACCGCTTTGGAGGCGGTGTTGCGTGAGCGCACCGGCGCGCTGGAAATGTCCAACCTGGAATGGGCCAAGGCGTTTTTCAGCGATGCGCCGCCAGCCAAGTTGGCGTTGTTCACACCTAATCCGGGTGCTGCCGTGACTGCTGCAGAGCCGCCGGCGGGTTTGAAACCATTCTTGAATCTGCTGCAATTGAACGATCCCGGCTTGCGGGCGGTATTGCAGGATTGGTTGCACGACGTCTATGTGGCAGAAGATACCAATGCGGCATTCGTCGATCGCAGCAAGTTGCCGACCGGCGCCAGTTTCGTGACGCGTCAGGGCCATGTCATCGGCAAGTCCAGCGTGCGTTTTTATGCTTCCGACTCGGAGCAAGACGGTGTGCTGGCGCGGCAACAGGAAATCGAGAACATCACCAAGCAATTGCGGGCGCAACATATGCTGGCCGACGAAGCACGCACGCGTTCGGCGCGTTCGGAAGCGGTCTTGTCGCAATTGGTGCAGCGTTTGCAAGAGTATCGCCAGCGGGACACCTTATTGACGCAAACCGTGCATAGCCTGCAAATCGAGGCCATGAAATTATCCGAGGTGCAGGAGCGCTTTAACCAGCGCAGCACGCAGATTGTGGCCGACCTGGCTGAAATTTCCGAGCAGGAAGCGGAGCAGCAACAGGCCAAGATGGAATCGGAAGCCAAATTTGAACAATTGGATGCCGAGTTGGCCGAAATACAGGAAAAGCACGAGGATGGGCAAACCGATTATCTGGGTAAAGAGCAGCAATTGAATGATGCGCGGCAACGCTTGCGCGAATTGGAGCGTGCAGCGCAAGAAGCGCAATACGCCGAGAAGTCGCATCGCAGCAAGATTGACGAACTGAAGCGCAGTATATCGACGGCATTGGAACAAGCCGCGCAACTGTTTACCAATATGCAGCAAGGCCATCTTGAGTTGGAAAGCCTGGATGACCAGGCGGCGCAAGCCGGTCTGCAAGCGTTGCTGGACAAGCGTAGCGATCAGGAACGGGCATTGGCCGACGCGCGTCACGAGCTGGACCAATTGACCCAGAAATTGCGTCAGCATGAAGAAATGCGCATGCAGGTCGAGCGCAGCCTGCAGCCGCAGCGCGACCGCATCATGGAAGTGCAATTAAAAGAGCAGGCCGCACGCCTGAATCAGGAACAATTCGCGCAACAACTGGTCGAAGCACAGGCTGATGAAGCGGCGTTGGCGGCGAAGCTGAACGACGATATGCGGCCGTCTTACCTTCAGGGTGAAGTGACGAGATTGAATAATGCGATTATCGCGCTTGGCGCGGTAAATTTAGCGGCGCTTGATGAATTGGCGCAGGCGTCGGAGCGGAAAAACTTCCTTGATGCGCAAAATGCCGATTTGACCGAAGCCATCAATACGCTGCAGGATGCGATCCACAAGATCGATAAGGAAACCCGCGATTTGCTGCAAGATACGTTCGACAAGGTCAATCATCATTTCGGCGAGTTGTTCCCGATACTGTTCGGCGGCGGCAATGCCAAGTTGACGATGACCGGCGAAGAAATCCTCGATTCCGGCGTGCAAGTCATGGCGCAGCCGCCGGGCAAGAAAAACGCGACTATCCATTTGCTGTCAGGCGGCGAAAAGGCGCTGACTGCAACGGCATTGGTGTTTTCGATGTTCCAGTTGAATCCGGCGCCGTTCTGTCTGCTCGATGAGGTCGATGCGCCGCTGGACGACGCCAATACAGAACGTTTCTGCAACATGGTGAAGCGGATGTCGGCGCATACCCAATTCCTGTTTATCTCGCATAACAAGATTGCGATGGAAATGGCGCAGCAATTGATCGGCGTGACGATGCAGGAGCAGGGCGTGTCGCGGATCGTCGCGGTGGACATGGAATCAGCCGCTAATTTCGCCGTCGATGCGGAAGCGGCTTGATTCTCGATAATGAGTGCCAGAAACCGGTAAAATTAATGTATATTTGCAAACAGTTACTTTCGAAGGTGTATGCTGCATGCCCGATTTTGAACAAAGCCTGATAATTGCTGGCGGCACCTTTGTGTTTGGTGTCTTCTTGTACAACAAATGGCAGGAATACAAAGCCAAGAAAAGTGTTGAACGGGCATTTTCGTCAACCCATGACGATGTGCTGATGACGCCAGGCACCGCGCCAGCGCCGGTCGGTGGTGGCCGGCATGAACCGTCGTTCAACGGGGAAGATGTGCCGAATGACGACTATATAACGCAGGATACAACCGAAGCTGGGCGGCCGGTCTTGGCCGATGGCGAGGATGGCGAGTCCGACGATTTCAGATCCGACGATTTCACGGCGCCGGCGCCGAGAAACCTGCCGATTGATGACATGATTGACTGCATAATCCCGATCGCGCTGGCGGCACGGGTGCGCGGCGACAAGATTTTGCAGGCATCGCAAGACCTGCGTCATGTCGGCAACAAGCCGGTGCATATCGTCGGCTTGAATGAAGAACAGCAGTGGGAAACGATTGCTCACGGCGGAGTGTATGTCGCTTTGCATGCCGGCGTGCAGTTGGCAAACCGCAGCAGCATGTTGAACGAACTCGAATACTCTGAGCTGGTCGGTCGTTTGAGGCAATTCAGCGATGAGATCGATGCCGAGCCGGATTTGCCGGACATGACGGAAGTGATGAAGAGCGCACGTGCCTTGCATCAATTCGTCAGCCAATTCGATGCCAAGCTCAGTGTCAATATCCAGTCGACCGGCGCACCTTGGGCTATCAGCACCTTGCTGCAAGCACTGGAGCGGCAAGGTTTCGATTTGCGCCCGGATGGCCGATTAGTGATGCCGGATGGCGAAGGCGGCATATTGTTCGCGCTGTCGACCAATGTGACCTTGGCGGAAGATACCAGCGCACGCCTGACCCTGTTGCTCGACGTGCCGTGCGTGGCGCCGGAGCGCGACGGCTACGGCGCGATGATTTCGTTTGCCAAGGTCTTGGCGTCGCGCTTGGGCGGCACTGTTGTCGACGACACCAATCAACCCTTGTCCGACGCCGCCCTGCGCGAAATCGCCGGCCAGGTCACTGACTTTTGCAGCGATATGGAAGCTGCCGGCGTTGCAGCCGGTTCGTTACGGGCGCTACGCTTGTTCAGTTGAACAAGCATTTCATCCAGATCAAGATTGCATATTGAACTAGTTACCGACATACGACGCATGGCGACACTCGACAAGACAGAATGGTCCGCACGCGCCGCCTGGCTGCGTGCGGAATTGAACCGGCATGGCCATGCTTATTATGTGATGGATGCGCCGACCATACCCGACGCCGAATACGACAAGTTGTTTTGCGAGTTGCAGGCGTTGGAGGCGGCGCATCCCGAATTGATCGGCGAAGACTCGCCGACGCAACGTGTCGGCGCCGCACCGCTCGGGCAGTTTGACCCGGTGCGGCACACGGTGCCGATGCTGTCCCTGGGCAATGGCTTTGCCGACGACGATATCGTTGCTTTCGATCGGCGCGTACGTGAGGGTTTGCAAGATCGCGGGATGCCGGCCGAGGACGAGGTCGAATATGCGACTGAACTGAAATTCGACGGCCTGGCAATCAATTTGCGCTATGAAGATGGTTTGCTGGTACAGGCTGCAACGCGCGGCGATGGCGCCACCGGCGAGAACGTGACGGCGAATATTCGCACTGTGCGCGATATTCCCTTGCGCCTGCATACTGCGCACCCGCCCAAAGTATTGGATATTCGCGGCGAAGTGCTAATGTTCAAAGCCGATTTCGCCAAGATGAATGCGCGTCAACGCGAAGCCGACTTGAAGGAATTTGCCAACCCGCGCAATGCCGCGGCAGGTAGCCTGCGACAATTGGATTCACGCATCACCGCGCAACGAACCTTGCGTTTCTTTGCCTACGGCATAGGTGCGTTGGAAGGTGCGGAGATGCCGGTCACGCATAGCGCATTGCTTGATTGGTATGCTACCTTGGGCGTCAACGTTTGCAGCGAGCGGGCGATTGCGCTTGGAGCGACGGGGCTGTTGGACTTCTTTCGCAGCATCGGCGAAAAACGTCCACATTTACCCTATGAAATCGATGGCGTGGTCTACAAGGTCAATCGTTTAGATCAACAGACTAGCCTCGGTTTCGTTTCGCGTGCTCCGCGCTTCGCACTGGCGCATAAATTTCCGGCGGAAGAGGCGCTGACCTTGCTGCAAGGTATTGAAGTACAGGTTGGGCGCACCGGCGCCATTACGCCGGTCGCGCGCCTGGCCCCGGTATTGGTGGGCGGGGTCACGGTCACCAATGCCACGCTGCATAATGAAGACGAAGTGCGGCGCAAGGATATACGCATTGGTGACACGGTAATCGTGCGCCGTGCCGGCGATGTGATACCGGAGGTGCTGAGTTTCGTCCCGGAAATGCGGCCTGCAAACGCAGCTGAATTCGTCATGCCGACCGTGTGCCCGATCTGCGGCTCGCCGATTGTCCGTTCGGAAGACGAGGCGATTGCACGCTGCTCAGGCGGCTGGGTAAAGTGTGCAGCGCAACGCAAGGGCGGGTTGTTGCACTTCGTGTCGCGACGGGCCATGGATATCGAGGGCTTGGGCGATCAATTGGTTGAGCAGCTGGTCGACAAGCAGGTGATTGCGACTGCCGCCGATCTGTATAAGCTGGGCTTGACTGCCTTGGCGGCCTTGGATCGCATGGCGGACAAGTCGGCGCAAAACATTGTCAACGCGCTGGAAAAGTCCAAAACCACGACGCTGGCACGTTTTATTTACGCGCTGGGCATTCGCCATGTGGGCGAATCGACTGCCAAGGAGTTGGCCCGTCACTTCGGCAATCTGGACGCCTTGCTGCAAGCGTCCGAGCCGCAATTGCTGGAGGTGAGCGATATCGGGCCGGTCGTGGCGCAATCGATTCAGGCGTACTTCGCCGATCCGCTGAATGCCGAACTGGTCGCGCAATTGCGTGCCGCAGGAGTAAATTGGCCGGAGCAGGAAACCGAAAGCCGGCCTAAGCCTTGGTTGGGCAAAACGTTTGTGTTAACTGGAACTTTGCCGAATCTGACGCGGGACGAAGCGGCGCAATTGATTGAAGCGCAGGGCGGCAAAGTGGCGGGCTCGGTATCGAAGAAAACCAGTTATGTGGTAGCGGGTGAAGAAGCGGGGAGCAAACTGGCTAAAGCCGAGGAATTGGGTGTGCCGGTTCTGGATGAAGCAGGGTTGCGTCAATTACTATCTACAGTGTCGGAATCAATATGAAAAAAATCAGAAAAGCGGTATTCCCTGTCGCCGGTTTGGGCAGCCGGTTTTTGCCGGCAACCAAGGCGCAACCGAAGGAAATGTTGCCGATCGTCGACAAGCCGTTGATTCAATATGCGGTGGAAGAAGCGGTAGCGGCAGGCATTACGGAAATGATTTTCATCACCGGACGCAACAAGCGCGCGATTGAAGACCATTTCGATAAAGCCTATGAACTGGAAGCGGAGCTGGAAGCTGCAAATAAGGAGGCGCTGCTGGAAGTGATCCGCAATGTGATTCCCAAGAACATCACTTGCATTTATATTCGACAATCGGCACCGCTCGGCTTGGGGCATGCCGTGTTGTGTGCCCGCCCGGTGGTTGGCAACGAGCCGTTTGCCGTCTTGCTGGCAGATGACTTCATGGATGTCGACGAGGGTCAGACTCCGGTATTGGCGCAAATGAGCGAGATTTTTGAGCGCGAGGGCTCCAGCTTGCTGGCAGTGCAAGACGTGCCGCGTGCAGAAACCAAGCAATACGGTATTGTCAGCGTTACAGCATTTCAAGAGAATCTGGAAAAGGTGAATAGCATCGTCGAAAAACCGACGCCTGAAAATGCGCCGTCGACATTGGCCGTGGTAGGGCGCTATATCCTGACCAACCGGATTTTTGAATATCTTGAAGGCCTGGGCAAAGGCGCCGGCGGCGAGATTCAATTGACCGATGGCATTGCCGCCTTGATGGAAGTGGAGCGGGTACTGGCGTATCGCTATGCCGGAACCCGTTATGATTGCGGCTCCAAGCTGGGTTACCTGAAGGCGACCGTGGCGATCGGCCGCAAGCATGCGGAAACCGGTGCGCAATTTTCTGACTACCTGTCGCAAATCAAATGACCGTCCACGCCATCCTCAAAATGGGCGACCCACGCTTGCTGAGGCAGGCGGAGCCGGTCACCCAATTCGATACGCCTGAATTGCATGCATTGATCGCCGATATGATGGAGACCATGCATGCAGCCAATGGCGTGGGTCTGGCGGCCCCGCAAATCGGCGTGAATTTGCAAGTGGTGATCTTTGGCTTCAAGAAAAGCGAACGCTATCCGGATGCACCGCCGGTTCCTGAAACCATTTTGATCAATCCGGTCCTGACGCCGCTGGCGGACGATACCGAGGATGGTTGGGAAGGCTGCCTGTCAGTGCCCGGTTTGCGCGGCATGGTGCCACGCTGGACCAAGCTGCGCTATACCGGAGTCGATCAATACGGCAACCAGATCGATCGCAAGGTCGATGATTTCCATGCCCGCGTCGTGCAACATGAATGCGACCACCTGGCCGGTATTTTGTATCCGATGCGCATGACTGACCTATCGCGTCTGGGTTATATCGAGGTATTATTCCCTGACATGGATCCCGCCGAGGATGATTGAGACTGATCGCAAATATGGCTGACGAGCGCATCTCCCAAAATGGAAAAGAGCCGGTGCGAAAAAACACCCGGCTTGATCGCTCGAAAGTAACGCGGGTCGGTGAGCAACGCTGGCATTGGAGTGACTCTTACCACACGATACTCACCCTCAGTTGGCCGCGTTTCTTTGTGTTGATCATCGTAATCTACATGCTGGTCAACCTGATATTCGCCAGCGCCTTCTATATGGTGCCGGGCACGATCTTGAATACCCGGCCCGGGTCTTTTGTCGACGTATTCTTTTTTTCCATTGAAACCCTGGCCACGGTAGGTTATGGCGTAATGAGCCCGGCCACGGTCTACGGCCACATCGTGGCATCCACCGAAATCCTGCTTGGCATGCTGGTCACCGCCATATTGACCGGTTTGCTGTTCGCCCGTTTTTCACGCCCTACCGCGCGCGTCCTGTTCTCTCAGGTCGCGGTAATCACTATGTTCAACGGCAATCGCACCCTGATGATGCGGGCCGGCAACGAACGTAATAATGTGATCCTGGAAGCGTCGGTGCGCATGACGCTGGTTCGGAAGGAGCGCACCCTGGAGGGTGAAACTTTTTATCGGGTCTATGATTTAAAGCTGGATCGCGATCGCAGCAGCGCGTTTGCGATGAGTTGGACGGTCATGCATAAAATCGATGACAGCAGCCCCTTGTTCGGCAAGGCCATGGGTGACCTGGAGATCGACGAATCGACGATCTACGTGGCGATCTCCGGGCAGGATGAAACCCTGAACGATACAGTGCATGCGCGTAAAGCCTACGAGCCCGAAAATCTGGTCTTTGGCAGTCATTTTGCCGATATTCTATTCGAACGGGAAAGCGGCAAGTGGAGTGTGGATTTCACCAAGTTCCACGACGTCAAGCCGGACGGCTTGCTTTAACCAGGTAACCAGGCTGCGTTCAGAATTCCTCGTCCGTTCCAACGTAACGCCATTTTCCTTCAGGCAGGTTGCCCAGCATGATCCGGCCGATTCTGACGCGCTTCAAGCCTATCACCTTGAGCCCAACCGCTTCGCACATGCGACGGATCTGGCGTTTTTTCCCCTCGCGCAGGACGAAACTGAGTTGATCTTCATTTTGCCATTGCACCTTGGCGGGCAACAGGGCCTTGCCGTCAAGCGACAGGCCGAAGTTCAGGCGCTTCAATTCGCTATCGGGAAATTTCCCGCCCTTGGTGTATTTCACACGCACCAGGTATTCTTTTTCGACCGAGGTGGTTTCGCCGATCAAATGTTTGGCGATGCGCCCATCCTGGGTCAATACCAACAATCCGACTGAATCGATATCGAGCCGGCCTGCCGGCACCAGGCTGCGCAATTGCGTGGGATGAAACTGCTGCGGCGCCTGGTCCTCGCTCCAGCGATTTTCCGGTTTTACGAGCACTACAGCCGGCTGATAGCCGTCTTCGGCTTGCCCGCTGACGTAGCCTAGCGGCTTGTTGATGAGAATGGTCACGCGCTTCGATTGCTCGGCGGCGGCCTGGCGCTCAACGGTTACGCGCTGATGCGGCAGCACCTTGCTGCCCAATTCGGAGACGACTTTGCCATCTACACGAACCCAGCCGCGGGCGATCCATTCGTCGGCCTCGCGACGTGAGCACAAGCCTAATTCGGACATGCGTTTAGAGAGGCGGAGTGGTTCGACGGTCATGAGTAATCTTATCAGTTAAACTTGTAAAGCTTCCAGTAAATCGGTTTCCAGCTGGATTTGGCTGCGGGCGTTATTCAACACCGGGCCATCGACCAGGAATACGTCCTCGACCCGCTCGCCGAGCGTCATGATCTTGGCGGTATGCAGGTTGACCTTGTATTTTGCCAGCACATTGGCGATCGAATACAGCAAGCCGTTGCGATCGCTGGCCGATACCGACAGCAGGTAATACTGGCCGCGCTCGTCGGGCCGCAAATCGACCGTCGGCGTGATCGGGAAGGTGCGCGACAGGCGCGAAAGCCGCCCTTTGGCCGGTGCCGGCAATGCTGCCTGCGATTTCAGCAATTCCGACAACTCATGTTCCACCAGGCTCATGATATCGCGATAATTTTTCGCGAACATGGCTTCCGTCACCAGAAAGGTATCGAGCGCATAGCCGTGCCGGGTGGTGTGGATCTTGGCGTCGAGAATGCTGAAATTCTTGCGGTCGAAATAGCTGCAGATGCGGGCAAACAAGTCCGGTTGATCCTTGACGTAGACCGCCACTTGCAAGCCTTCGCCGATCGATGCCAGCCGGCACTTGACGACCGGAACGCTGCTATCGACTTTGTTGTACAAGGCGCGGGTTTGCCAGGCGATGTCGGCGGCATCGTGGCGCAGGAAATAGCCGACGTCCAGTTCTTTCCAAAGACGTTCATGGGCATCGCCTTCCATGCTGTACAGGCGCAAGGTCTTGAGCGCATCTTCCTTGCGATTGATCAGCTCGCGGTCGGGCGAGTGGCTTTCGCCGCCCAGCACCCTGAGCGTCATGCGGTACAAGTCTTCCAGCAATTTGCCTTTCCATGCGTTCCATACCTTGGGGCTGGTGCCACGGATGTCGGCAACCGTAAGCAGGTATAGCGCAGTCAAATGCCGTTCGTCGCCAACCAGGCTGGCAAAACTGCTGATGACGCGCGGATCGGACAAATCCTGCTTCTGCGCAATTTGCGACATGGTCAAATGATGCTCGACCAGGAATACCACCAGATTCGCATCGGCCTTCAGCAAACCATGCTCTTTACAGAACTTGCGTGCATCGGCCATGCCGAGCAACGAGTGATCGCCGCCGCGCCCTTTGGCAATGTCATGAAACAATGCGGCGATATACAGTAGCCAGGGCTGCGCAAAATTGGCGATCAGCTGGCTGCAATACGGGTACTCATGTGCGTGTTCAGGCATCGTGAAGCGCCGCACATTGCGCACCACCATCAAGATATGCTGGTCAACCGTGTAGACGTGGAACAGGTCATGCTGCATTTGCCCGATGATGCGGCGAAAGTTCGGCAAATAACGCCCCAATACGCTGCTTTGGTTCATGCCGCGCAAGGCATGGGTCACGCCTTGCGGAGCTTGCAGAATTTGCAGGAACAGTGCGCGATTGTGCGGATCCTTGCGGAAGCTCGCATCGATTTTAAAGCGCGCGTGCCATAGCGCGCGCACCGTACGCGCCGTCATGCCCTTGAATTCCTGGTGCAGTGCCAGCAGCAGGAAGACTTCCAGCATGGTCGACGGCGTCGTCTCGAAGGTATCGTCGAGGGCGATATCGACCAAGCCGTTGACTTCGTTGAAATGCGGCGTGATGACCCGTGGCGATGCCGGCACCGGGAATAGCTGGGCGCCGATATTTTGTAGCAGGATCGTATTGAGCTGCGTCACCGCCTTGGCCGCCCAGTAATAGCGCTGCATCAGGTATTCGCTGGCCCGCCGCGTATCGGTATTCTTGAAGCCGAAGGTTTCCGCGACCGGCGTTTGCACGTCAAACACCAGCCGGTCTTCGCGGCGTTTTGCAAAAATGTGCAAACGGATGCGGATATCCTTGAAGGCGCGCTCCTTCTGCGTCAATTGGCGTGCCTCGGTCGCGGTAATCAATCCGCGTTCGGCTAATTTACGCCAGGAGTCGCCGAGTCCGGCCGCCTTGGCAACCCACAGGATAACCTGCAAGTCGCGCAGCCCGCCGGGGCTTTCCTTGCAATTCGGCTCCAGGCTATACGGCGTGTCTTCGTATTTGGCGTGGCGTTGCCGCATTTCCAGGGTTTTGGCTTGAAAGAATGCCTGCGGGTCCATCGCCGCCTGGCAACGGTCTTGCAGAAACTGGAATAGCTTGCGGTTGCCCGTGACCCGGCGCGCTTCCAGCAGGCTGGTTTGCACTGTGATATCGGCCGCCGATTCCGATAGGCATTCGTCTATGGTGCGAATGCTATGGCCGATTTCCAGGCCGATGTCCCAAAACAGGCGCACCAGTTCTTCGAGTTTTGATTTGAGCGCATTATCCGGCGCCGATTCCAGCAGGATCAACACATCGACATCGGAGTAGGGGAACAATTCACCGCGCCCGTAACCACCAACGGCAACCAGCGCAGCGCTGGATGGCAAATTGAACGCTTGCCATATCTGCGTCAAGCCGCCATCGACGCTTTGGCGCAGATGGGCTAACAGTTTTTCAGGTTTGCGGTCGCTTTGAAACGCCTCGATAATCGTGTTGCGCTCAGCCCTCAGCTTTTCCTTGACCGCCAAGGCCAGGCCGGTATTCGGCTTCATCGGTGTCGGCACACGTTCAAGCGCCGACGGTTTGCGGAGCAGCGGTTTTTTGTATGATGGCGGGAGGTGGCGGCATGCCCGGCGAGACGGTCAATACTTCATAGCCGGTTTCTGTTACCAATACAGTATGTTCCCATTGCGCCGACAGGCTGCGATCCTTGGTTTTGATGGTCCAGCCGTCGCCCATTTCACGGATGTCGCGACGGCCGGCGTTAATCATCGGTTCCACCGTGAAGATCATGCCGGCAACCAGTTCGGTCAGCGTGCCTGGGCGGCCATAATGTAAAACTTGCGGCTCTTCATGGAAGATTTTGCCGATGCCATGTCCGCAGAATTCGCGCACGACGCTGTATCCGGCTTGTTCAGCATACTGTTGGATCACAAAGCCGATATCGCCCAAATGCGCGCCCGGTTTGATTTTTGAAATGCCCAGCCACATGCAGTCAAATGTGATGTCAGTCAAGCGGCGCGCCAGGATTGATGGCTCACCGACATAGAACATGCGGCTGGTGTCGCCGTGGTATCCATTCTTGATGACCGTGATATCCAGATTGACGACGTCGCCATTCTTCAACACCTTGTCGCCCGGAATGCCGTGGCACACCACGTCGTTGACCGAAGTGCAAATGGCTTTCGGGTAGGGCGTATAACCGGGAGGGCAGTAGTTAAGCGGCGCAGGAATCGACTGCTGGACGTCGGTCATGTATTCGTGGCACAGCCGGTCCAGCTCGCCGGTGGTGACGCCTGCCTTGACATGCGGCTTGATGAAATCGAGTACCTCTGCGGCCAGTTTGCCGGCAATGCGCATGCCGACGATGTCGTCCGCAGTTTTAATCGTTATTGAAGACATAAGTGAGCCAAAAAATGAGCCAAAGAGCAGCCAAAGTGAGCTGGAGCGCAGCGTAGTGAAACAGTAATACCGAATTATAGTCGAGCCACGCGAGATGCGCTGTGCCATGGCGTGCCGGAATGCAAATGTGCTGAACGCCGTGATCGTCAGCGAAGCGATGTTTTGAGTGATTTTCAGGCGGTATGTCGCTTGACCTAGATTTGCCGCGCAGGAATTTATATTGTCGAAGCGATATTTAATTTCATTTAAGAAATAAATATCAATGACTTTAGACAATCTTTGAAGGCGAAATTTGATTTCTTAAGGGGCAAAAGTGGTATCGGACTTGAATGAAATGGCAGTTATAGGGTAGAATCTTGGGTTAGCTTGAATTGTCTTTCGAGTGAAACTTAATTTTTAAATCGCGAACTCGCTCAAAAAGGGTGCTCGCAATGTTCTGCAAGATGTTTGGCGAGAAGCTGCCGTCGTAGAATTTGTCGAGTCACTGAGTGCGTTCCAGACCCCAACCCTGGAGAAAAGTATGTCAGTAACTATGCGTGAGATGTTGGAAGCCGGTGTCCATTTCGGTCACCAAACCCGTTTCTGGAATCCAAAGATGGCGCCGTTCATCTTCGGTCACCGCAACAAGATTCATATCGTCAACCTGGAAAAAACACTCGCAATGTACCAGGATGCGATGAAGTATATCCGTCAATTGTCCTCCAATCGCGGCACCATCCTGATGGTCGGCACCAAGCGCCAAGCCCGCGAAACGATGGCTGCTGAAGCACAACGCTGCGGCATGCCTTACGTTGACCAACGTTGGTTGGGCGGCATGTTGACCAATTTCAAAACCATCAAGACTTCGATCAAGCGCCTGAAGGAAATGGAAGCATCGATCGAAGACGGTTCCGTTGAAAAGCTGAGCAAAAAAGAAGCGTTGATGTTCCAGCGTGAAATGATCAAGCTGCAAAAATCCATCGGCGGCATCAAGGACATGGGCGGCGTGCCTGACGCGATTTTCGTGGTCGACGTCGGCTACCATAAGGGTGCAATCACTGAAGCGGCGAAACTGGGCATTCCGGTCATCGGCGTGGTCGATACCAACCACTCGCCAGAAGGCGTGACTTATGTGATCCCTGGTAACGACGACTCGTCCAAGGCGATCATGTTGTATGCTCGCGGCGTAGCTGACGCAATCCTGGAAGGCCGGGCCAATGCGATGAATGACGTCGTTGAAGCAATCAAGACCGGCGCGACTGGCGACGAATTCGTTGAGGTCAACGATCAGGCGTAAGTTTGAATTGACGGCGTCGGGTGGTGCAGGTCGATAGATCTTCGCACCCGCTGCTTGGGTTTCAACGGATGGGGCAACGCGTGGTCGCCCCATTTTTTTAAGTAAATTTTGAACGTATTTTGAGTTTGGGGGTCCGACAGGACGCCCACTTAGCTAGGAGATTAAGATGGCGGCAATTACAGCAGCAATGGTCGGCGAACTGCGTGCAAAGACCGATGCGCCGATGATGGAATGCAAAAAAGCATTGACTGAAGCCGAAGGCGATCCAGTCAAGGCGGAGGAGCTTCTGCGTGTAAAACTGGGTACCAAGGCATCCAAGGCATCTTCGCGCGTAACCGCTGAAGGCGTGGTTGCGGCCTATATCGTCGGTGGCGTCGGTGCATTGGTTGAAGTCAATTGTGAAACCGACTTCGTGACCAAGAATGACGAATTCCTGGCATTGGCAGCCGATGTTGCCAAGCTGATCGCCGAACACAATCCGGCTGACGTTGCTGCATTGTCGGCCTTGCCGTTGCATGGCAAGACTGTGGAAGACCAACGGGCAGCGTTGATCGGCCGTATCGGTGAAAACATGTCGATCCGTCGCTTCAAGCGTTTTGAAAGCGCCGGCAAGCTGGTTTCCTACCTGCACGGTACACGTATTGGCGTTGTGGTCGAATTCGACGGTGCCGATGAGCAAGTGGGCAAGGACGTTGCCATGCACATCGCTGCGATGAAGCCGGTTTCCCTGTCGTCCGACCAGGTGCCTGCCGAATTGATCGAAAAAGAGCGTTCGGTGGCGTCGTTGAAGGCGGCTGAATCCGGCAAGCCTGCCGATATCGTCAGCAAGATGGTTGAAGGCTCGGTACAGAAATTCCTGAAGGAAGTCTCGTTGTTGAATCAGACTTTCGTCAAGAACGACAAGCAAACTGTTGAACAGATGTTGAAGGCAACCAATACAGTAGTGAAGGGTTTCACGATGTATGTGGTTGGCGAAGGCATTGAGAAGAAGCAAGACGATTTCGCGGCAGAGGTAGCTGCGCAAGTCGCTGCTGCCAAGCAGGCTTAAGCAAAATCAGCGGGCCGAAAGGCCCGTTTTTTTAACCTGCAGAATTAAGTTGTCAAGCTTGATGAAATTGCGGCATTGTAGTATTTAGTTATCACCGGACAAACAACAGGGAGCCCCATTCATGACCAAAGCAGCCTATAAACGCGTCCTCCTCAAACTTTCTGGTGAAGCCTTGATGGGCGACGACCCATACGGGATCAATCGTGCGACGATCGAGCGCATGGTGGCCGACGTATCGGAAGTGGCGCAATTGGGCGTTGAGCTGGCGATCGTGATTGGCGGCGGGAATATTTTTCGCGGCGTGGCGCCAGGTGCCCAGGGCATGGATCGTGCCACTGCAGACTACATGGGCATGTTGGCGACGGTGATGAATTCGCTGGCGCTGGCCGATGCCATGCGCCAGGCGGGTATTACCGCGCGGGTCATGTCGGCAATCAGCATCGAGCAAGTGGTTGAGCCCTATGTACGCCCCAAGGCTTTGCAATACCTGGAAGAAGGCAAGATCGTTATCTTCGCCGCCGGTACCGGCAATCCATTCTTTACTACCGATACTGCCGCGGCGTTGCGCGGCTCGGAAATCGGCGCCGAAATCGTGCTCAAGGCTACCAAGGTAGACGGTGTATATAGTGCCGATCCGAAGAAAGACTCGGAAGCGACGCGCTATTCAACCATCTCCTTTGACGAAGCAATTGCCAAACGGCTGCAAGTCATGGATGCTACCGCTTTCGCGTTGTGCCGCGATCAGAAATTGCCGATCAAGGTCTTTTCCATCATCAAGCCGGGCGCCCTCAGGCGCGTCGTGCTGGGCGAGGACGAGGGCACCTTGGTTCACGTTTGAAGCATGTTTGAATCACGTTTGTGCCGCATTTAAGTCATATTTAATTTAAGTAGGGGAACCTGTAAATTATCAGTCGAGCGCCCTGAATCGAAGTGAATCGGGCGCGGCTTGGATTTTTTGTTCCTGAGTCGTTGCAGAAGAGGAGAGAAGCATGTCAGTCGTTGATGTCAAGAAAAACGCCGATCAAAGAATGCAAAAGTCGATCGAGACCTTGAAGGCCGATCTGGCCAAGGTCCGCACCGGTCGTGCGCATACTGGAATACTTGACCATGTGATGGTCGATTATTACGGCAATCCTACGGCATTGACCCAGGTGGCGAATGTGACCTTGGTTGATGCCCGTACCATTGGTGTGCAGCCGTGGGAAAAAAAGATGGTGGCCGTGATTGAAAAGGCGATTCGCGAATCCGATCTGGGTTTGAATCCATCGACCCAAGGCGATTTGATCCGTGTGCCGACACCGCCTTTGACCGAAGAGCGCCGCAAGGAAATGGTCAAATTGGTCAAGAGCGAAGGTGAGGATGCGAAAATTGCAATTCGCAATATTCGTCGCGATGCCAATGAAGCATTGAAAAAATTACTGAAGGACAAGGCGTGTTCGGAAGATGACGAGCGTCGTTCGCAGGATGAAGTGCAGAAATTGACGGACAAATTTGTCCTGGAAATCGACAAACTGGTCGCTGAAAAAGAAAAAGAAGTGCTGACAGTATAAGTTTCCTTATGTAACTTTTTGAAAGTTGCGTGACAGCGAAGCAAAAGAAGTCGTAGAGTGGGCATTGTTGCCCACTCTGGTTTTATGGTATTACTGTTTTCGGACGGATTTTCCGTTGGGAAACATTATTTTTAATTGCATATTTTCATGACGTCATCCAGTACGACACAAGCGGTACCCGAAACTTTCACGGTGCCGCGCCATATCGCCATGATTATGGATGGCAATGGTCGCTGGGCGACCAAACGCTATTTGCCGCGTGTTGCAGGGCATGTCAAAGGCGTCGAGGCAGTGCGCGGCGTGGTCGAAGCATGTGCATTGCGCGGCGTCGAATACCTGACCTTGTTTGCCTTCAGTTCGGAAAACTGGCGTCGTCCGGCCGACGAAGTGTCGCTCCTGATGCGCTTGTTCGTGACTGCCTTGGAGCGCGAAGTCGTCAAGATGCACGCCAACAGCATCCGCCTCAAGGTGGTCGGCGATTTGAGCCGCTTCGATGCCAAATTGCAGGCGATGATCGAAGAGGCACAGCGCAAGACTGAAAATAACACGCGCCTGACGGTTACGGTATGCGCGAATTACGGCGGGCGCTGGGATATTTTGCAGGCGGTCGAAAAAATGCTGATCGCTAATCCGGGCGTGGTTGCGCCGACCGAAGAGCAGCTCGCGCCCTATCTGGCAATGGCCTACGCACCGGAGCCCGATCTTTTCATCCGCACCGGTGGCGAAGAGCGGATCTCCAACTTCATGTTGTGGCAACTTGCCTACTCGGAATTATATTTTACCGATACCTATTGGCCGGACTTCGACGCGGCAGCATTGGATCTTGCGATCGCCTCGTATCAGCAAAGAGAACGCCGCTTCGGGCGCACCAGCGAGCAATTGCTTGAACAAAAGAAGGCATCCTGATGCTGAGAACGCGGGTGATAACGGCATTGGTTTTGTTGGCAGTCCTGCTGCTGGTTCTTTATCTTGATTCTTATGTCGTGTTTGCTTTTGCACTGGCGGCATTTTTCGGCGCCGCTTCCTGGGAAGGTTTGCGTCTTTTCGGCGCCAAACAGCCGTTTCAAGGCGCCGCGCTCTGGACAGCTGCATTCTTGTTCCTGGCGTTTCGCGGGGTGGAGCTGCCTTCGCAATTTATCGTCCTGATTGGCATCAGTGCCATTTTCTGGCTGGTTCGCCTGGCGCCATCGCTGATGATCGGCTTGCCGCCGCTTGAGTCAGTGGGAAATCGCATCTTGAACGGCATGTATGGCATTTCGATCCTCGCCTGTTTCGTCGCGATGCTGGTACTGTTCCAGCATTCCACTTTATATTTATTTTCAGTGTTGGCGATCGTCTGGATCGCCGACATCGGCGCTTATTTTTCCGGAAAAGCCTTCGGCAAACGCAAATTGGCGCCATCGATATCGCCAGGTAAATCCTGGGAGGGCGCGATCGGCGGCTGGATCGCCGTGTTAGCGCTGTCTGCTGTCAGCACGCGTTTCCCGTTTTTACAGGATACCTTTGCCGCCAAATTGCAATTGGCATGGGGATGGCTCGGATTTGTGCCGGTCATGACGGTGATTGTCGCAGCCAGCGTGGTCGGCGATTTGTTCGAGTCGCAGCTGAAGCGGCGCATTGCCATGAAAGACAGCAGTAACTTGTTGCCTGGCCACGGCGGTGTATTGGATCGCATCGACGCCTTGATTCCGGTATTGCCGATTGCGGTTCTTTTCGTCTATGGGATAGCCGCGTGAGCAAGATGCAAAATATTACGATTCTTGGCTCTACCGGATCAATCGGCGTCTCGACGCTGGACGTCATTGCGCGCCACCCGGATCGTTACACAGTCTATGCCTTGACTGCTCATAGCAAGGTTGAGGAGTTGGCGGCGCAATGCGCAAAATTCCGTCCAAAGGTGGCGGTGGTCGGGTCGGCGCAGTCAGCGCAGGAATTGCAGCGGCTATTGACCGCGCAAGGATTGCAGATCGAGGTCGAGCACGGTGTCGAGGCATTGTGCGCGGTTGCGAGCAACTCGGGCTGCGATTCCGTGATGGCGGCGATTGTCGGCGCGGCAGGTCTTGCGCCTACCTTGGCAGCGGCTCGTGCCGGCAAGAAAATTCTCCTGGCGAACAAGGAAGCATTGGTCATGTCCGGCCAATTGTTCATGGACGCTATCGCCGCCAGTAACGCGGTGTTAATGCCGATCGACAGCGAACATAACGCCATATTCCAGTGCCTGCCAGTCAATTATCAGCGTATGCCGGCGCAATGCGGTGTCGCCAAAATTCTCTTGACGGCTTCCGGCGGCCCGTTCTTGAAGCGCGCCGTTGAGACGCTCGATACGGTTACACCGGCCGAAGCGGTAGCACACCCGAATTGGGTGATGGGCCGCAAGATATCAATCGATTCCGCGACCATGATGAACAAGGGCCTGGAAGTCATCGAAGCGCATTGGCTGTTCGGCGCACCGGCAGATCAAATCGACGTGGTCATTCATCCGCAAAGCGTGATTCATTCGATGGTTTCCTATGTCGATGGCTCGGTGCTGGCGCAAATGGGCAATCCCGATATGCGCACGCCGATTGCCCACGCATTGGCATTCCCCGAGCGTATCGCTTCCGGCGTGGCGCCAATTGATCTGGCAAAAATTGGGCAGTTACAGTTTGAACGGCCCGACTTCAACCGTTTTCCCTGTCTGAAACTGGCGTATGATGCGTTGCGAGCTGGCGGGTCCGCACCGGCAACATTGAACGCAGCCAATGAAATCGCTGTCCAAGCATTTTTGGACGGTCAAATAGGGTTCCGCATGATTGATCAATTGATCGCAAAGGTAATGGATAAATTGCCCCACGGCATGGTGAGCGATATCGACGCCGTGATGGAACATGATCGTAGTGCGCGTGCCGCCGCACATTCGTTGATTCGTTAATGAACGCATGATTTCACTCCTGCAAACCATACTCGCCTACCTGGTTGCCTTTGGCGTCCTGGTAGTCGTGCATGAGTTCGGGCATTATTCGGTCGCGCGCTTGTGCGGGGTCAAGATTTTGCGTTTTTCGGTCGGCATGGGCAAGATCATCTATTCACGTCGCCTCGGACGCGATCAAACCGAATGGGCGATTTCCATGCTGCCTTTGGGTGGCTACGTGCAAATGCTGGATGCCCGCGACCAGGATATGAGCGGGGTGGCGGACGATGACTTGAAGCGAGAGTTCACCCGTCAATCCGTGTGGCGGCGCTTTGCCATCGTCGCGGCAGGCCCGGTCGCCAATTTCCTGCTTGCGATTGCCTTGTTTTGTGGATTGTATATTCACGGCGCTCCCGAGCCGATTGCGCGCTTGGGCGGTGTGCCGGAACATTCCCTTGCCGCTCAAGCAGGCATGCGTGACGGCGATTTGATTACTGCAGTCAATGGACAAGCCATCCGCAATTGGTCCGATTTGCGCTGGAATCTAGTACAACTTGCCGTCGAAAAAAGTACGGCGCATCTGGATTTCGAGCGAGCCGCTAACAATGCACAGCCCAAGTCGACAGGTTCCGTTACCGTGTCATTGGATAGCGTGTCCTCCGAGGATCTTGAGGGTGATTTCATGCACCGCTTGGGGCTGGTCCTCGCACGTCCCATCACAAAACTCGGTCTAGTGCACCCCGGACCGGCAATGCTGGCTGGCCTGCGCGACAATGACCAGGTAATGTCGGTGAATGGCGTGCCGATCACCGATGCTTCTCAGTTCCAGGAAAGTGTGCGTGCTGCACCGGGTAAAGTATTGCATTTAGGTGTGCTCCGCAACGGGAGTAGCATGAATTTCGACGTTACCCCGGAGGGAAAGGTCGAAGCTGGATTGTCGATCGGGAAGATTAACGTGGAATTGCAACCGTTACCTGAAATGATTTATACGGTTGAAAGCCCCATCAATGCATTGCAAAAAGCCGTGCGGCAAACCTGGGAAACCAGTGTATTGCAATTAAAAATGCTTGGTAAAATGATAATTGGGCAAGTGTCCTGGAAAAATATCACGGGCCCGATCACCATCGCCGATTATGCCGGTCAGACGGCCCGCATCGGCGCCATCAGTTACCTCAACTTCATCGCGTTCATCAGTATTAGCCTTGGCGTGATGAATCTCCTGCCCATTCCAGTTTTAGATGGTGGGCTTTTGCTGTATTATTCGCTGGAAGTTTTGACTGGACGCCCGGTCTCTGCGCGCTTTGGCGAGATTGCCCAGCGTGCTGGGCTTGGTATCTTGATGACGCTGATGATCGTTGCCGTGTTTAACGATCTCGCACGCCACATGACTTGAACTTGTCGATGCCTGATTCTGACAAGAATATTAAACAGAATAATATCCAATGAAATTATATTCCGAGCGTTTTTTATTGCCTTCTTTTCCTCGTCGTGTGATTGCAGCAGCCGCGTTTGCCATGTGCTCAGGTCATGTGCTCGCGGTTACGCCGTTTGAGGTCAAAGACATCCGGGTTGAAGGCATCCAACGTACTGAAGCCGGAACGGTCTTCAATTATCTGCCACTGAAAGTGGGGGAAACTTACACGGACGATAAGGGAACGGCGGCAATCAAGGCGCTTTATGCTACCGGATTGTTCAAGGATATTCGCATCGAGATTGAAGGCAATGTGCTGGTCGTGGCGGTGGAAGAACGCCCCTCGATCGCCGACGTCAACTTCACCGGCACCAAGGAATTCGAGAAAGACCAACTGATCAAGGCATTGAAGGAGATTGGTGTCGGCACCACCCATATCTTCGATAAGTCGCTGGTTGATCGCGCCGAACAGGAATTGAAGCGCGAATACCTTTCCAAGGGTTTGTATGGCGTGGTCATCACCACCACCGTCACGCCGATCGAGCGCAATCGCGTCAATATCACGTTTGCGGTCGACGAAGGCGATGCGGCGCATATCAAGCAAATCAAATTTGTCGGCAACAAGGCATTTTCGGATTCCGAACTTCTGAAGACAATCAAGCTCTCGACACCGGGCTGGTTCACCTGGTATTCAAAGTCGGATCAATATTCGAAGCAAAAACTCTCAGGCGATATCGAGACCCTGAAGTCGTTTTACCTCGATCGCGGTTATCTTGAAATGCAGATTGAATCGACCCAAGTGTCGATTACAACCGACAAGAAAGATATCTACCTGACGATCAATATCACCGAAGGTGAAAAATATACGGTTTCCAGCATCAAGCTGGAAGGCGAGATGCTGGGACGTGAAGAGGAATTCCAGAATTTGATGCTCTTGAAGGCCGGCGACGTGTATTCGGGTCAAAAGCTGACCGATAGCACCAAGCGGATTTCAGATCGCATGGGTAATTTCGGCTACGCCTTTGCCAATGTCAACGCCAATCCGGAAGTCGATAAGGAGAAGAAGGAAGTCGCGTTCACGGTGTTGGTTGATCCCGGCAAGCGGGTCTACGTGCATCACATTAATATTACGGGCAACACCAAGACGCGCGACGAGGTGATTCGGCGCGAATTCCGTCAATACGAGTCATCATGGTATGACGGCGAAAAGATCAAGCGGTCGCGCGACCGCGTCGACCGTCTTGGCTATTTCAAGGAAGTGACGGTTGAAACTCCGGAAGTGGTCGGCAGCACCGACCAGGTCGACGTCAATTTGGCGGTGACCGAACGTCCGACGGGGAATATCACGCTGGGAGCCGGTTACTCGCAGTACGAGAAATTGACCTTTAACGCCGGCATCCAGCAGGAAAACGCCTTCGGTAGCGGCGACACCATCGGCGTGCAGCTCAACACCAGCGCGTTAAATCGCACTATCGCCTTGTCGCACACTGACCCCTATGTGACGGACGAGGGCATCAGCCGCACGATCGAAGTGTATCTGCGAACCATGCGCCCACCGTTGACCAATAATGGCTATTTCTACGTGCGCACGCTTGGATCAAAGATGAGTTTCGGCGTGCCATTTACCGAATACGATCGCGTGTTTTTCGGTATCGGCGTCGAACGTACCGAGGTACAGACTTACAAGAATGATCCGGGTTACCCAGATAGCCCGTTGTTATATCAAGAATATGTGCAGCAATTCGGCGACGGCACGCAAGCGGATACAACCAGTTTTCCTTTGACCGCTTCGTGGGCACGTGACAGTCGTAACAGCGCGTTGACCCCTACTATGGGGCAACTGCAGCGCGCCAACATTGAAGTAGCGCCAGTCGGCTCTCTGCAGTATTATCGTCTTGTTTACCAGAACCAATATTATCGGCCTATCGCCAGCTGGATCACGCTGGCTTTAAACGGTGAAATTGATTATGGGCGCGGTCTGGATGGCAAGCCATTCCCGGTATTTAAGAATTGGTATGCTGGTGGTATCGGATCGGTGCGCGGTTATCAAACTTCAACTCTGGGACCATTGGATGTTAACGGCGATCCATTGGGTGGAGCTTCGCGGCTTATCTTGAACGGTGAATTGCATTTCCCATTCCCGGGCTCGACGAAAGATGCTGGCCTGCAATGGTTTACCTTTGTTGACGGTGGTAACGTGTTTGCTGATCGGACTAGAATCCAGTTCGATCAATTAAGATATTCGGCGGGTCTTGGGATTAGTTGGGTATCGCCGGTTGGTCCGCTGAAATTGAGTTATGCGGATCCGCTGAATGCTCAGCCAACTGACCAAAAGGAACGTTTCCAGTTCCAGTTGGGAACCGGCTTCTGATAACATAGTCGGATGATGGTATTTTGATAATTGTAATTTGAAATGCGGAGAATGATCTTGAAGTATCTAGCAAACCCAACGAAGTTATTAAAATTGGCAGTTTTGTCTGGCGCAGCTTTTTGTGCCGCCGGCAGTGCACAAGCCCAGGAAGCCAAAATCGGCTATATCAATAGTCAGCGTATCGTCAATGAAGCGGTGCCCTATAAGCTAGCTTCCGCCAAGATCAAGGCGGATTTCGGCAAACGCGTGCAGGATTTGCAAGACATGGATGCACGCCTGAAGGGCATGCAAGCCAAGCTGGAAAAAGATGCGCCGATCATGTCCGAGGCCGATCGTAACAAAGGACAGCATGATCTGGTGGAGTTGAACAAGGAATTCCAGCGCAAGCAACGTGAATTGCAGGAAGATTTGACCCAGCGCCAAAATGAAGAGCGTGAAAATGTCTTTGTGCGCGTCAACAAGGTGATTATGCAAATCGCTGACGCTGAAAAGTACGATCTGGTGATCCAGGATGCGCTGTATCATAGTGCACGCGTCGATATCACCGACAAAGTGCTGAATGTACTGAACAAGCAGTAATGACATGGTATGCGAACGATTCGTTCGCATTGCTTGACGAAACAACGAGCTGTAAAACCGAATAAAGGCCGCAATGGGCACTCGGCTAAAAGAATTGGTCGACCGCTTGGGCGGCCAATTGATGGGTGATGCCGATATTGAAGTATCGGGTATCGCTCCGTTAGATGTCGCGAATGCGACGCAGATTACCTTCCTGTCCAATTCCAAATTAAGGTCGCAAGCGGCGCAAACCAGCGCTGCGGCCCTTATTTTGTCGCCGGCGGATGATAGTCAGATCGGCGCTGATTTCCCCGGTGCACGTATCGTCACCAGCAATCCCTACGCATACTTTGCCCGCGTTGCGCAATTCTTTGCCGCGCAAAAGCATATTCCAGCGCCGCTTGGCATTCATGCAACGGCGGTGGTCGATTCGAGCGCTGCAATCGGCCCCGGTGTCAGTATCGGGCCCCATGTCGTGATCGAAGCGGGTGTGCTGATCGAAGAGGGCGCGGTAATCGATGCGGCCTGCTTCATCGGGCGTGGCGCCCAAGTCGGCGCAGAAACGCATTTCCATGCGCGCGTGACCTTTCATGCCGAATGCCGGATCGGGCAGCGCGGTATCGTGCATTCCGGGGCGGTGATTGGCGCAGACGGATTCGGTTTTGCCAATGAGGGCGGCGTGTACGTCAAAATCCCGCAAACCGGAACCGTGGTAATCGGCGATGACGTGGAAATTGGCGCCAATACAACAATCGATCGCGGTGCGATGAGCGATACAGTCATTGAAGACGGCGTCAAGCTGGACAATCAAATCCATATCGCGCATAACGTGCATATCGGCGCCCATACCGCGATGGCGGGCTGCGTCGGGGTTGCCGGTAGTGCAAAAATCGGCAAATACTGCACGTTTGCAGGTGCGGCGATGGTATTGGGCCAGTTGACCATTGTCGACAATGTGCACATCTCATGCGGCAGCCTGGTGTCGCGTTCGATCCTGGAGCCGGGACAATATACCGGGTTCTACCCGTTGGCAAAAAACGCCGATTGGGAAAAAACAGCGGCAATTGTGCGCAATTTGAGCACGATGCGTGAGAAAATTCGGCAGCTTGAAAAAACACTCAAATTGCTTACCGAAGGCCCTTAATCATGAATACTCTCAACATCAATCAAATCAAAGAATACCTGCCGCACCGCTATCCGCTGCTGCTGGTCGACCGCGTATTGGATTGGGAATCCGGCAAGAGCATTACGGCGATCAAGAATGTCACGATCAACGAAGAGTTCTTCAATGGTCATTTTCCGCATAAGCCGGTGATGCCTGGCGTCATGATGATTGAAGCCTTGGCGCAGACTGCTGCCTTGCTCTCGTTCCTGACGATGGGGCAAAAGCCGGATGAAAACAGCGTGGTCTACTTCATCGGTATCGACAGCGCACGCTTCAAGCGCCCGGTTGAACCAGGCGACCAGATCAAGATGGAAGTCGAAATCTTGCGCTGCGCACGCGGCATCTGGAAATACAAAGCGCGCGCTTCGGTTGATGGGCAGACTGCGGTGGAAGCCGAGCTGATGTGCACCATGCGCAGCGCCACTGATGCCAGCCAGCCTGCGGGGTGAGCATGCCTTTGATACATCCCAGCGCGATTGTCGATCCCAAGGCGCAGCTCGATGCCACGGTCGAGGTTGGCGCCTATTCGGTCATCGGCCCCGATGTAACGATCGGCGCCCGCTGCAAGATCGGTCCGCATGTGGTGCTGGAAGGGCACACCACGCTCGGCAGTGACAACACCATTTTCCAGTTTGCTTCGATCGGTGCAGCGCCGCAAGACAAGAAATATGCGGGTGAGGCTACGCATCTCGAAATCGGCGATCAGAATACGATACGCGAATTTGTCACCATCAATCGTGGAACCGCACAAGATGGCGGCGTGACCCGGATCGGCCACGACAACTGGATCATGGCCTATGTTCACATCGCCCACGATTGCCAGCTTGGCAGCCATATCACCATGTCCAACAATACCACCCTAGCCGGCCATGTGCATTTGGCAGACTGGGTCGTGATGGGGGGCTTTACCACGGTGCATCAATTTTGCCATATCGGCGCCTATGCCATGACGGCGTTTACCGCTGCGGTCGCACAAGATGTGCCGCCGTTCATCATGGCGGCCGGCAACCGGGCGGCACCGGCGGGTATCAATAGCGTGGGATTGCAGCGTCGCGGTTTCACCAGTGAGCAAATCATGGCAATCAAGCGCGGCTATCGCATCCTCTATCGCGCCGGCTTGCCGCTCGATGAGGCCAAGGCTGCGTTGCTGGCAGAAGAGGAAAAATCCCCCGACGCCGCTATCTACCTGCGCCAGTTGCGCGAATTCGTCGAAGCCTCGCCTCGTGGCATCATCCGCTGATTTGTCGCTGGCGATGGTGGCCGGCGAAGCATCCGGCGACCTGCTGGCCGGTCGCATGCTGTCCGCTTTGCGTCCCGCGTTGCCGGACGCGACCATGCACGGCATCGGCGGTGTGCACATGATGGAGCATGGCTTCATCAGCGATTGGCCGCTGGAAAAAATGACGGTGCGCGGCTTGTTCGAAGTGATTCCACGCTACCGCGAACTCAAACGCATCCAGACAACGTTGCGCGACCGTTTGCTTGCGGAGCGGCCGGCAGCATTCATTGGCGTTGACTACCCTGGCTTCAATCTCGGGCTGGAACAGCAGTTGCGGGCTGCGGGGATTCCCACCATGCATTTCATCGGGCCGCAAATCTGGGCCTGGCGCGGCTGGCGCATCAAGAAGATCGTGCGGGCGGTGTCGCACATGCTGGTGGTGTTCCCGTTCGAAGAAGCGATCTATCGGGCCGCCGGCGTTCCCGCCACCTATGTCGGCCATCCATTGGCCGAAGTGATTCCCATGCAAATCGATGTTGCCGGCGCGCGCAGCAAGCTGGGCTTGCCGGTGCAAGGGCCGGTGGTTGCGGTGTTGCCGGGAAGTCGCATGAGCGAGCTCAAATACAACAGCGCGGCTTTCCTCGGCGCGGTGCGTCTGCTGCATCAACGCGATGCGGCGATCCGCTTTGTCGCGCCGATGGCCGGCGCCGCGCAACGCGCTTATTTTACCGAAGCGATCGCGACTGCCGGACTTCAGGATTTGCCGATTCAATTGATCGACGGGCAATCGCACGCGGCGATGGCGGCAGCCGATGCCGTGCTGGTCGCCTCCGGCACCGCGTCGCTGGAAGTGGCCTTGCATAAAAAGCCGATGGTGATCGCCTACAAGATGATGGCCGCCTCCTGGCATATCATGCGTCACATGGGTTATCAACCGTGGATCGGCTTGCCGAATATCCTGGCGCGCGAATTTCTGGTGCCTGAACTACTGCAGGATGCGGCGACACCGCAAGCGCTGGCGGATGCAATCTGGCTGCAATTGCAAAATGATAACCACAGACAAAGGCTTGTGCAGCGCTTTATCGAGATGCATCACAGTTTGCGGCGCGACACCGCGCGCGAAAGCGCGCAGGCGGTGTTGAAATTAATCGGTCGAGGAGCGGCGAGCTGATGTCCAATACGAAGAATCAAAACCTGTCCCTGTTCGATGACACCGAAGAGCTGGTTTGCGGCGTCGACGAAGCCGGTCGCGGTCCGTTGGCAGGGCCGGTCTTTGCGGCCGCCGTGATTCTCGATCCAGCCCGGCCGATCAGCGGCTTGCGCGACTCGAAGAAATTGAGTGAAGCGCAGCGTGACGCCTTGGCAATCGAGATCAAGGCCAACGCACTGTCGTGGTCGATTGCCCAGTGTTCGGAGCAGGAGATCGATACGCTGAACATTTTGCAAGCCACCATGCTGGCGATGCGCCGTGCGGTGGAAGGCTTGAGCACGCAACCGGGCCTGGCGTTGATAGACGGCAATCGCTGCCCGGTCATGTCGGTGCGTTCCGAGGCGATCATCAAGGGTGACGATAAAGTGCCGGCTATTTCCGCCGCCTCCATTCTTGCCAAGACTGCGCGTGACGCCGCCTTGCTGGTGCTGCATGAGCAATATCCGCAATACGCGTTCGATCAGCACAAAGGTTATCCGACCGCCCTCCACCTGGAGCGTTTGCGCGCACATGGCGTGTCGCCGGTGCATCGCCGCTCCTATGCGCCGGTGCGCGCCTTATTAGTGTAAAGCGGCGTATCAATGAAAGCCATTTCTTCCCGCGACAATCCGCTCTTCAAGGAGTTGAAGCATCTGGCGTCCAGCTCGCAGGTGCAGCGCAAGGCTGGCCGGACCTTGCTCGACGGCGTGCATTTATGCGAGACCTATTTGCAGCACGTCGGCATGCCGGCGCATTGCGTGGTCGGCGAAGGTGCGCGTTACCATGCTGAAGTGGCGGCTTTGCTGGCACAGTGTGATGCGCAGGGCAGTTCCTGCCTGCTATTGCCAAATGCCTTGTACAAGGCCTTGAGTCAGGTCGAGAACGGCATCGACGTTTTATTCGTGATTGATACGCCTGCCCCTGTCCAAGAGCCGCGTCTGGAGCAGGCTGCAATACTCCTGGATAACCTGCAAGATCCCGGCAATCTCGGTTCAATACTGCGTAGTGCCGCCGCCGCCGGTGTTCGCGACATTTTTTGCAGTCCTGGAACGGCCTTCGCCTGGTCGCCCAAGGTTTTACGTGCCGGCATGGGTGCGCATTTCCTGTTGGAGATCCACGAGAATGTCGATTTGGCGGCTTTGATGCGGCATGCAGGGGTTCCGGTATTGGCTACCAGTTCGCATGCCCGGCAAACGCTGTATCAACTTGATTTGAAGCAGCCGGTGGCCTGGTTGTTCGGCCATGAAGGACAGGGTGTGGCGGACGAATTGCTGGCTTTGGCAACCCATCAGGTCGCGATACCCCATTTGGGCGAAGTGGAGTCCCTGAATGTGGCAGCGAGTGCTGCAGTATGTTTTTTTGAACAAGTGCGGCAACAGTTGATTGGGAAGCAAGGTTAAGGCCGCAAAAAGCTAGATTGTGGTTGATTTTGCACTAAGAGTGGCCCCATATTACATCAAGCTGTGTCCTCGGCTCGCGCATACACAAGACCCGGAGCCAGGCAGCGCCCCTCAGCCGGAAGCGTTAAAAATGACTCGCCAGGCAAGATGTGCGCAAATTGGTAATTTTGCCCGCCTATGACAGCGTAGCGATATATTGGCGCATCTCGGTAACGCCCAATCGGTTCGCTGACCGTCTCCGCTCGATCGAAACTGACGACGGATACGGAGATCGATATGATTCCGCCGTCGGAGCCCTGTGCCTCAAGCTCCGATTCGACGTGATTCAAACCGTCGCGTAGCGCCCAAAAGAAAAAGATCAATCCAGCCCACAGTAACAGTTCGATTAGGATTATTTCCACGACATCCTCCCGTCTGCGTTCTTAGAGGCCGTTGCGAAATTACCGTGGCGTTGTTGCAACTCCTAGCCGTACTAGTCGTACTGTCTTCGTCGTCGCGCCTAGCCACGCTAATTTCGCAACAGCCTCTTACTTCTTTATAGGCAATTTATCGGGAATATGTAAGAGGGTGTTGCGAAATTAGTGTAACAGGGAGGTGATGGTAATTCGCGTCGCGGCAGGTATCATTAATCAATGATGCGTATTTTCAAAAGACACAATCGCAGCGACGAAATTTGACAACTTGCCTTCACATTCCATTGTGGTGATGCTTGGTCGGCGACCTGCCAAGCATAGTCAAAGGAGCAGAAACAAGAGCCGTGGGCGGCATGCGCTACCCACGGGCATTTACTACGAATCAGGGCGCGTCTTAGCGCCCCCAAATTTTCTTATAGGCCTCTTGGTACCCGTTGCTGGGGTCAAAGGTATTGTTTTGACCACCGTGATAGGCGATGTTCTGTGCCGTCACCACATAGGATTCCGGCGCATATCCGCTCGGCTTCTCACCGGCGACCGCACGATTGGTTTCATCGATGATTTGCCATGCCTGCATGGTCATAGGTTCGGGGACGGTACCCATCTGCATCTTCTTGGAGCGAATGCGTTCGAAGGCGTTAGGTGAACCGGAACCTGCGGCAATTGCCTGAAAATTTCCGCCAGCCAGTGCAGTCGTCGCTGCCGGACTCGACAAGATATCGAATATGCGGTCGTTGGTTGCCAACACATAGGTCAGGCGCGGGCCGAATTGCTTTTCCAGCGCGGCTACCCGTTGTATAACTTGATCCGGCTTGTCGGTGATCGCCACTTGCTGTACTTCCAGCAGGGAACAGGTTTGGCATTGTTTGATTGTATCGATCAAGCCCAGCGATTTGGTGGCAAGATAAACGCTGCCAGGGTCGGACAATATGACCACGCCAGCCTTGGCCTTTGATTCGACCACGGCAAGTAATGCAGCCTGTTGACCTGCCTCTTTCGGATCGGTTCCGATATTGGTATACAGACCGTCACCCGGTCCAGTCGCAAGAGCAGCGTGCCAGCCGATTACCGGGATTTTTTTCTCTGCTGCCAAGCTTATTTGTTTGGCTTCCGATTTGGCATCGGCGTCGGCAAATACGATGGCTGCCGGTTTGAGCGCTATCGCCCGGCTGAAAGATTCCGCCCGACGAGATGGAATGCCATAGCAATCCAGGAGCTGAACGCCCCAACCAACATTCGCCGCCACTTCCTTCAGCGTATTGGCGATCTTCGCTTCGCTGGGATCAGATAAATCAGCACCAATGAAGACGATAAACTTACCTTGAGCGAGTTTCGGTCCGGTGGTGGGACCATCCCATGTGTTTCTGAATGCCATCGCATGCGCGACTCTTGCATTTGCTTTCCCCAGAAATAATGCCGGGTCTTCCTGTGCAGATGCTGATCCAATTATATTGAACAACATTACCAGTGCAGTAAAGCCTTTAAAAGTTATCAATTTCATTGTTCGATCGGATACGTAGTTGAAAACGATATTTCGGGCAGCCTAGACAGGCGCTGACAACAACTCTGCGAGCTTCCCCCCAATTTTCGCGTGCTGCTGCGAAAGATGCACTAGCATAATATATTGCATCGAATCAATTATGTATTTTTTTTAGGTAGAAGACTCGAATTTTTCTGTTTCGACCGCAGTTATTGATAGTCGTGCCACGACGGCAAAAATCATGCACGCTCAATACGATAATTGAGTTCCACTCATTTGCTGTATTTTGCAGCGAAACCATAGGGCAATTTCACCGAAGTCGCGCTTGGCCTCTCAATGTTGCCATGGGCCAATATTAATTGCATTAATAGACGCGCCGGTCCGATTTGATCTCTTGCAAGATCATCGTGGCAATTTCCTCGATTGACTTGGCAGTGGAAGACATCCAGCGAATTCCCTCTCGGCGCATCATTTTTTCAGCCTCATTTATTTCATATCGACAATTTTCTAATGCGGCATACTTGCTACCGGGGCGGCGCTCATTGCGCACTTCGGATAATCGGTCAGCGGCGATCGATAGCCCGAAAATCTTGGATTTAAACGGCAGCAGGCCGCTCGGCAGTTTGCCGCGTTCAAAATCCTCTGGGATCAATGGATAGTTCGCGGCCTTGACCCCGTATTGCATCGCCAGGTACAAGCTGGTGGGAGTCTTGCCGGAACGCGATACGCCGACCAGAATCACATCTGCAGCAGCCAGATTTTTATCCGACTGGCCGTCGTCGTGCGCCAATGAAAAATTGATCGCCTCAATGCGGTTTTTGTAGGCGTCGGAATCGGCAATATTGTGGCTGCGGCCTATCGTATGCGTCGATTTGACGCCCAACTCCTGTTCCAGCGGCTCGACAAAGGTATGGATCAAATCCATGTGCATGCCCTTGGACTGGCGGATGACGGCCGACAAATCCGCTTTGACCAAGGTCGAGAAAATAATGGGGCGTTTACCATCTTTCTCAAAAGCATGATTTATTTCCCGTACTGCGCTATACGCCTTGTCCAGGGTATCGATAAATGGCAGGCGATTCTGCTTGAAGCGCAAGTCAAATTGCGTTAATACCGAGTGGCCGAAGGTTTCCGCGGTGATGCCGGTGCCGTCCGAAACGAAAAACACGGTTCTGGCTGCCGGGATTGGGGTAGGGGGCGATTGTACTGGGTTGGTTTCCATGATCGAATAAAAAAGTGAAAAACGTCTAGGGCAAAGTTCTGTTGCACCCTGTAAAATGAGAATTAATGAATATTAAGCTGATACCCTAGAATAACAAAAACACGCGGGTCGCAAAGGCAAAGTGAAGATTTCTTATCATCAAACTAGAGGTAGTTATGTCCAATGCAGTGCATTCAGGGGTGACCCAGGGGGTGACGTATGTCGCTTCTTTTGAACATTTAAGGATGACAGACGTCGAGTCAGTCGGCGGTAAAAATGCTTCACTGGGGGAAATGATCAGCCAATTGGCTGAAGCTGGCGTGCGGGTGCCGGGCGGATTTGCAACAACCGCGCATGCCTTCCGCGACTTTCTGTCGCACAGCGAAAATGGCGGAGCGCCATTGGCTGCGCGCATTGCCAGTCGCTTGGAGTCGCTGAATATTGACGATGTGCGGGCCCTGGCCCAGGCCGGCGCAGAAATTCGTCAATGGATCGTCGAGACGCCATTTCAGCCGCGACTCCAGCAAGAAATTTCTGAATTTTATCAACGACTTGTCGCTGACTCGTCAAGCGAAATGTCATTTGCGGTGCGCTCTTCGGCCACTGCTGAAGACTTGCCTGATGCATCGTTCGCCGGCCAGCAAGAGACCTTCCTGAATGTGGTCGGAATCGACAATGTGCTCGAAGCAATCAAGCATGTGTTCGCATCGCTTTACAACGATCGGGCGATTTCGTACCGGGTGCACAAAGGCTTTACCCATGCTGAAGTGGCATTGTCTGCCGGCGTGCAACGCATGGTGCGCTCAGACGTCGGTGCTGCCGGTGTGATGTTTACTCTGGATACCGAATCCGGATTCCAGGACGTCGTATTCATTACCTCCAGTTATGGTTTGGGTGAAACAGTTGTCCAGGGCGCGGTCAATCCTGACGAATTCTACGTCCATAAACCCATGCTGGCGCTTGGTAAATTGCCGATCATTCGCCGCAACATCGGGTCGAAGCTGATCAAAATGGAATTCACCGGCGAGGCCAAGGCCGGGCGTTCGGTGAAAACAGTCGACGTGCCGATCGAGTTGCGTAATCGCTATTCCTTGAACGACAACGAAATCGTTGAATTGTCCAAATACGCGGTCATCATCGAAAAGCATTATGGTCGGGCAATGGATATCGAGTGGGGCAAGGATGGCCGCGATGGCAAGTTATATATCCTGCAAGCGCGTCCGGAAACCGTCAAATCACAACAAAAGTCGACCGATGCGCAGCAACGCTATAAATTGAAAAGTAGCGGTACCTTGCTGATATCCGGCCGGGCAATCGGGCAGAAGATCGGCGCCGGCCCGGTGCGCGTGATTCACGATCCAGCCGACATGGAGCGCGTGCAGCCGGGTGACGTGCTGGTGGCTGATATGACCGACCCGAATTGGGAGCCGGTCATGAAGCGAGCTGCAGCGATCGTCACCAATCGGGGCGGACGCACCTGCCACGCAGCGATTATCGCGCGTGAATTGGGTGTGCCGGCCGTGGTCGGTTGCGGCGATGCGACCGAGGTATTGAAAGACGGCACGCTGGTGACGGTGTCTTGTGCCGAAGGCGACGAAGGCAAGATCTATGATGGCTTGCTGGAAACCGAAGTGACTGAAGTGGCGCGTGGCGAATTGCCTGATTTGCCGCTGAAGATCATGATGAACGTGGGCAATCCACAGTTGGCTTTCGATTTTCAATCGATCCCGAATGCCGGCGTCGGTTTGGCGCGCCTGGAATTCATCATCAACAACAATATCGGCGTGCATCCGAAAGCCATTCTCGAATATCCGAATATCGATGCCGACTTGAAAAAGGCCGTCGAATCAGTGGCGCGCGGGCATGCGTCGCCGAAGGCGTTCTATGTCGATAAATTGGCTGAGGGGATTGCGACTATCGCTGCAGCGTTCTGGCCCAAGCCGGTTATCGTGCGCCTGTCCGACTTCAAGTCGAACGAATACAAGAAGTTGATCGGTGGTTCGCGTTACGAGCCGGATGAAGAAAATCCGATGCTGGGCTTCCGTGGCGCCGCGCGTTACCTGGCCGCTGACTTTGCTGAATCGTTCGAGATGGAATGCCTCGCCATGAAACGCGTGCGCAACGAAATGGGACTGACCAACGTCGAGATCATGGTGCCGTTCGTCCGCACTCTTGGCCAGGCTGAAAAAGTGGTCAACCTGCTGGCCAAGAATGGCTTGAAGCGCGGCGAAAATGATTTGCGTTTGATCATGATGTGCGAAGTGCCTTCCAACGCCATCCTGGCTGAACAATTCCTTGAACACTTCGACGGCTTCTCGATCGGCTCCAACGACCTCACGCAATTGACTTTGGGCTTGGATCGCGACTCAGGCATGGAACTGTTGGCCGCTGATTTCGACGAACGCGATCCTGCTGTGAAAGCATTGTTGAAGCTGGCAATTTCCGCCTGTCGCGCACAGGGGAAATACATCGGCATTTGCGGTCAAGGCCCATCCGACCATGAAGATTTTGCCGAATGGTTGATGAAGGAGGGTATTGCCTCTATCTCTCTGAATCCTGATTCGGTGATTGATACGTGGCAGAAGCTGGCGGCTATCGGGAAGTAAGTTATTCTCGATATGAGCAAGAAGTAGTGGAAAATGAAAAACGCGAGCCGAGTGCTCGCGTTTTTTCTTAGATCTTCAAATGCCGTCGATGGTAGCCATTACTGTCCTGGCGGGCTCGCATTATAATTTCTGTGCTGATGTTGCAAAGTGAACAAAAAAGATTAGACTCACACCTGCGTCTAACTAATAGGCAAAACAATGACAAACTGGATGACTTGGCTGGTGCTGGCGGGGGTTTTGGTTATTCTTGAGATTTTCAGCGGCACCTTCTATTTGCTGATGATCGCTATTGGCATGACTGCAGGCGCCTTGCTTGCATGGTTTGGGGCTGGCGACACCATACAGGTGATTGTGGCGGCGATCGTGGCGGTAGTCGCAACTTACCTATTGCGGAAAAGTAAGTACGGAAAAATTCAAACAACCGATGCCGCGCGCGACCCCAACGTGAATATGGATATCGGTCAAATTCTCAGCATCGATGAATGGAAAAACGAACAGGGTGAGCAATATGTCGCATGGGTCACGTATCGCGGCGCAATGTGGGACGTTGAATTGGAAGAAAATGCCGATCCGCGTCCCGGCTTGTTCAAAATTCGCGAGATTCGCGGCAGTTGCCTGATTGTCGCCAACAATGCCTTGCACGCTAAATAAAGGGAAATAAAATGGAGTTCAGTATGGGTAGCGTCACGTTAATTCTTTTCATTCTTGCCGTCGTTTTTATCTTCAAAACCATCAATGTGGTACCGCAACAGCATGCGTGGGTGGTCGAGCGTTTGGGTAAGTATCACGCCACGCTGCCACCGGGTTTGAATATCGTGCTGCCCTTCGTCGACCGCATCGCCTACAAGCACATCCTGAAAGAAATTCCGCTCGACGTGCCGCCGCAAGTCTGCATCACGCGCGACAACACCCAGTTGCAAGTCGATGGCATCCTGTATTTCCAGGTGACGGACCCAATGCGCGCTTCCTACGGCTCATCGAATTACATTAACGCGATCACCCAACTGGCGCAAACCACGCTGCGTTCGGTCATCGGCAAGATGGAGCTGGATAAGACTTTTGAAGAGCGTGACCATATCAACACCACCATCGTCAACGCCATCGACGAATCGGCGTCTAATTGGGGCGTGAAGGTATTGCGCTACGAAATCAAGGATTTGACGCCGCCTAAGGAAATCCTGCATGCGATGCAGGCGCAGATTACCGCAGAGCGCGAAAAACGCGCTTTGATCGCGGCATCGGAAGGGCGCAAGCAAGAGCAAATCAACATCGCCACCGGCGAGCGCGAAGCGTCGATTGCGAAGTCAGAAGGCGAGAAGCAAGCCTCGATCAATCGTGCCGAGGGGCAGGCAGCAGCCATCCTCTCCATCGCCCAGGCCAGCGCTGAAGCAATCCGCAAAACTGCTGCGGCGATACGCGAACCTGGCGGCTCCGATGCGGTCAGCTTGAAAGTGGCAGAGCAGTACGTGAGTGCGTTTTCTCAATTGGCTAAAACCAATAACTCGATCATCGTGCCGGCGAATCTCGGCGACATCAGCAGCTTGATCGCCAGCGCACTGCAGGTGATGAAGTCACAATCGAAGGCTTGAATAATTTGCGCATATGACCTGCGCACCTGTCATTGCGTATGCATGATTCGCTAGCTGAAAGCCGGGCCTGCATGAATAGTGCAGGCCGGCTTCATCGTTATCAAGGAACGTTCGTCAATCGTTTTTCAAAGCAGACAGCAAGCGGATTACCTACATATTTTCCGAAATTCTCGATACGCGCATAGCCGCGCGCTTCATAAAACTGCACTGCACGCGTATTGGCCAACCTTGTTTCAAGCCACAACGCCTGATAGCCGAGTGCCGCCGCTTCTGTTTCCAGATACAAAAGGATGGCGCTACCGGTGCCGGGGTTGCCGGGGCGGGAGTACATGCGTTTAATCTCGGCGATACGGGGTTGGAACGGGCGGAACGCGCCGCAGCCGACCGCGGCGCCAGCCTCACTGCAGGCAACAACAAAGCGCGCATTCGCACCTCGCACATCAGCTGGATCGAATGAAGCCTTGCCGCTATCGCCTGTGATGGCAGCCAAAGCGGCGGACAGTTCCTCCATTAATTCCAATGATTCGGATGCCGCTGGATCGGTCGGCGTGATGGTAAGTGGCTTTACATTTTTGTTGGTGTGCATGATGATAATTTATCGCAGCTGCGGGAGTCGGGCAAGAGATACATGTAAATTAGATGTGTATTCAATCCTTGTTCTCACACTTACCCCGCTGTATCGATCGGCTTGATCAATTCGTCGCCGTGCTGACTGCCTTGACCACCGGGTAAACTTCTGTCCAACGAACTTGAGGATTCAAGTCCCTGACCTGATATCTCCGACCGTCACGTGCCTTACCGTAGCGTTCCTCATTAAATTATTTGATTCTTCAAGCAATTCAAGCCCTGTAAGGATTGCATTTTGAATTGGCTATGTTAATCTGATCGCTTTTTTCCAAGGAGATAATATGAAAAAGGGTGAACTGATTGCTGAATTCGCGAAACGCACGGAATTGTCGGGCGCTGCTGCCAACGATGCTGTGAACACGCTCATCGCTATCATTACTGAACGTCTGAAAAAGGGCGATACCGTTGGCATCACCGGTTTCGGCACTTTTTCGGTCGCCAAGCGCGCTGCACGCAAGGGCCGCAATCCAGCAACCGGCGCAGCGATCAAGATCGCAGCATCGAAGTCGCCAAAGTTTTCAGCTGGTGCAACGCTGAAAGCTGCTGTGAATCCAAAGAAGAAATAAGCCTGCAAAGCCGGCATGAGCAATTTCCGTCCGGCGGAAATTGCTATCGGGATCAATGCTCCAGAGTGGGTATTGATCCCGATATATTTTGTGTCGCCTGACTTCATCCAACCGTCGCGGGTCACGTGGCTCGTTGTGCCGACGCCTTGCGTTGCAAGAAGTCCTTGAGTTTTGCGTCACCGGCATCCGGGTGATCCACGCGCCACAATAGAGCCTCGATCCGATCGCTGCCCCAGAATAGTTCTCCATTGAAGCGAAAGGTGGGAACCCCGAAAATTCCTGCCGATATTGCGTCATTTGTCGCGACGATCAATTTGTTCTTGATCTCCGCTTGCCCTGCCGCTATGCCTAGTTGCTTAGCGCCGAGGCCGCAATCGTCGGCGATACGGTCGAGAACCTCCGGATTGCTTAAATCCTTTCCTTCTTCCCAGCATGCTTCCATCAATGCCTGGGCGAATGCCAAGCGTTCTTCCGGCTGTTCCAACGCGATACACATGCGCAACGCGCGCAAGGGGTTGTAGGGATGCGTCGGAGGGCCATTGAAAGCGTAACCGTGCCGTGCAGCTTCACGCAAGACGTCGCTGAAAACGTAGGTTCGCTTGGCTGGAATTTCCGCCGGCCCTTTTTGTCCATGCGCATTGAGCAGTCCGGCAAACAGCAGCGGCCGGCAATCGACGCTCAAACCCGTCTTGTTCAAGCGATCCAATTGCTTGGACGCCAGCCACGCATAGGGGCTGACCGGATCGAAGTAGAACTCAACCACGCGATCGAATTCGGTATGCATTACTCATCCTCTTCGTTTGACGGAAACGATATTGTATTCGTTATGTTTTGCGCCAGTATTCCGGTGACGCATACGCCCGGCGCAAGAATTCAACCAGCGCGCGTATGCGTAGCGGCAAATGGCGACGCTGCGCAAACACGGCATAGATGTCGTTGCCGGGAGCGGCAAATTCGTCGAGCACTGTTTGCAATTGGCCTGACTCTATTTCCGTTCCGACTTCCCACATGGAGCGCCAGGCTAGCCCTTTGCCCGACAATGCCCAGTCGTGCAAGACTTCGCCGTCATTGCAGACCATGTTGCCGGCCACCTTCAACGTAACGTTCTTGCCGTTTTGCCGGAAGGTCCAGCCGCGCTGACTGCCGTCGCTGCTGATGGCGAGGCAGTTATGTTTAGCGAGCTCGTCCAGCGAATGCGGTGTGCCGTGGCGTTTCAAATAGGCCGGGGAGGCGACGATGACGCGCTTGTTGTCAGCCAGTTTGACGCCGATCAAATTGGAATCGGACAAGGAAGCGATGCGGATCGCCACATCAATGCCTTCACCGATCAGGTCCACCACCCGGTCATTCAAGCTCAGCGTCAGCGTCACTTCGCGATGTTCAGCCAGGAAGGAGGGCAGCAGCGGCGCCACGTGTTGCCGACCGAATCCTGCCGGTGCGGATATCAATAAATGCCCGCTGGCACGTGCACTGCGTTCGGAAACGGCGGTTTCCGCATCTTCCAACTCCGCCAGTATGCGCTGGCAGTCTTCCAAGAAAGCGGTTCCTTCATGGGTCAAGGCAATTTTGCGGGTGGTGCGCTGCAAGAGCTTCACGCCAAGGCGCTCCTCCAATGCATCGAGGCGCCGGCCTATCATCGCCGGCGCGATGCCCTCGGCACGGGCGGCGGCCGACAAACTGCCTTTGGCAACTACGTCGACGAAGGTGGAAATTTGTTTGAATTGATCCATGATGACCGTATTTTACCAATTTTGTTATGTTATTCCTTTCATTTGTGACTTAAACGCAATAATAAAGTGATAAATCATGTAGTTTAGGTTGATTAATAGTGAATATACTTGGCAAACCATAACGGGCCAATATACTGCCAACATGACCATTCAAGCGATAGTGTTCGATGCCTACGGTACGCTGTTCGACGTGTACTCGATAAGCGCACTCGCTGAGAAGCTATTCCCACAGAAAGGGATGGCACTGGCGGAGCTTTGGCGTGTCAAACAAATTGAATATTCGCAGTTGCGGACCCTGTGCGCAACCTACAAGCCGTTTTGGGAAGTGACGCAGGATGCGTTGATCTTTTCCTGTAAAAAACTCAAGCTTGAATTGAGCTTTGAGGCGCAAAATGCGCTGATGGGGCAATACGCAAAATTGCAGCCCTTCCCGGAAAATTTAACGGTCCTGCAGCAATTGAAAGATCTGGATCTGAAGCTGGCGATCCTGTCCAACGGCAATCCGCAAATGCTGGACGCCGTGGTGAAGGCGGCCGGTATGCAGGGTTTGTTCAATCACATCCTGTCGGTCGATGCGGTCAAAAAATTCAAGACCGCACCGGAAGCGTATCAGCTGGCGCCGGATGTGTTCGGGCTGTCGGCGCGCAATATTCTTTTCGTTTCCAGCAATTGTTGGGACGCCTGCGGCGCGGCGTGGTTTGGCTACACCACGTTCTGGGTCAACCGCAGCGCAGCGCCATTAGAAGAATTGGGCGTCAAGCCGCATGCGGAAGGACGTAGCCTGACAGATTTATTCGATTATGTAGAAAAACATCGTTGAACACATTGTGTTCTTAAACCATCACATTTCATCCATTTTTTTTTAATTTTTAGACAGGAGCAATTCATGACTCAGCTTAATTTGCCGGCCGGCATGGAAATCATCGGCGAAATCAAACCTGGCTTCGACCGGGTTCTTACGGCTGATGCTTTGGCGCTGGTCGCCAAGTTGACCCGCGCATTCGAGCCGCGCCGCCAACAATTGCTGGCTACGCGCGTCGAGCGCGCCAAGCGCCTGGATGCAGGCGAGCGCCCGGATTTCCTGCCCGAAACCGCGCACATTCGCGACGGCGACTGGAAAATTGCTCCGATTCCGAAAGCATTGGAATGCCGTCGCGTTGAAATTACCGGCCCGGTCGAACGTAAAATGGTGATCAATGCGTTCAATTCCGGCGCCGATAGCTACATGACCGACTTCGAGGATTCGAATACCCCAAATTGGGATAATCAAATCACCGGCCAGATCAACATGATGGACGCCGTGCGCAAGACGATTTCGCTGGAACAAAACGGCAAAGTCTACAAATTGAATGACAAGATCGCGACACTGGTGGTGCGTCCGCGCGGTTGGCATTTGGACGAAAAGCATGTGCTGGTTGACGGCAAGCGCATCTCTGGCGGCATCTTTGACTTTGCCTTGTTCATGGTGCATAACGCCAAGGAGCAGTTGACCCGCGGCGCGGGGCCATATTTCTACCTGCCGAAGATGGAGTCGCATCTGGAAGCGCGTCTGTGGAACGATATTTTCGTGATGACCCAGGCTGAGCTTGGCCTGCCGCAAGGCACCATCAAGGCGACCGTATTGATCGAGACGATTCTGGCTGCGTTTGAAATGGATGAAATCTTGTACGAATTGCGCGAGCATAGTTCCGGTTTGAATGCCGGCCGTTGGGATTACATTTTCTCGTGCATCAAGAAATTCAAGCTCGACAAGGATTTCTGCCTGGCAGACCGCGCCAAAGTCACGATGACGGCGCCGTTCATGCGTTCCTATGCCTTGTTGCTGCTCAAGACTTGCCACAAACGTAATGCCCCTGCAATCGGTGGCATGGCTGCGCTAATTCCGATCAAGAACGATCCGGAAAAGAATGACATCGCGATGGGAGGCGTACGCACCGACAAGGCGCGCGATGCGACCGATGGCTACGACGGCGGCTGGGTGGCGCATCCTGGATTAGTTGAATTGGCGATGACGGAATTCACCAGGGTATTGGGCGACAAACCCAACCAAATCGACAAGCAACGTCCAGATGTCAATGTCAAGGCGGCGGACTTGCTCGACTTCAAACCCGAAACGCCAATTACCGAGGCGGGCTTGCGCTACAACATCAATGTTGGCATTCATTATCTCGGCGCCTGGCTGGCCGGTAATGGTTGCGTGCCTATCCACAACCTGATGGAAGACGCGGCGACTGCCGAAATCAGCCGCAGCCAGGTATGGCAATGGATACGCAGCACCAAGGGCAATCTGGAAGACGGTCGCAAGGTCACTGCGGAGATGGTGCGTTCGATGATCCCGGAAGAATTGGCCAAGGTTAAACAGACGGTTGGCAACGGCGCCACTTATGATCGTGCTGCGCAAATTTTCGAAGAAATGTCGACTTCCGATTCGTTTGCCGAATTCTTGACACTGCCGCTTTACGAGGAAATCTAAAGGGCGCCATAAAGACGCTTGACTCTTTGAAATTGAAGAGTCCAACGTTGTTTCAACGCGGTTTCAAATATCCCGCCCAAAGCGAATTTGGGTGGGATTTTTTTTGCAAAATGCCCCTTAAATATTATGCGCGCCAATATTTGTCGAAATGGCACGATCGACTTGAAAATCCAGTGCGGGTATTGCTTTTTTTGATTGCAATAAATTCACCAATTCTCTTATGCCCAACTGAATGCCGGCCTCCGCTTTGTGGTCGCCCTGACACTTACCGAGAACGACCTGACCCCTTGAACGAGCGCGATCCTAAGGCACTGATTGTGAACATATTTGACGATTGTTGTATATAGAATACAGCGCGCTAACGAAAGCCGGATGAATGCCCGATCTTCTTGAAAAGCCTTGCTGCTCGGGAAAAATACGCATAGAGTGAAATGGCTCTTTTTGTTAAAAGTCACTCATCGATTCATTCATTTTCTGATTTTCGGAAGGGGTATTTACCTATGTTCGCAAAACTTTTAGCGTCAGGTATCGGCATGCTGGCGCTGTCATTGACTGCAGCCGCAGAAGATGCGACTCCCGCCCCGCAAACTCCATCAATTTTCTCATTCTCAGGCTTCGGCACGATCGGCGTGGTCCAAACCAATACCGATGCGGGCGTATACACAACCGGAACTCAGTACTATGGCGCCACAAAGTCAGCCGATTTCGGGCCGGACACAAAAATGGGTGCGCAGGTCGATGCAAAATTCAACGACATGTTCTCTGCCACGGTGCAGGTATTCAGCAAGCAGAATGCCGTCGGCAGCTATGCGCCGGATATCGAATGGGCGTTCGTCAAGGCCAAGCTGGGCGACGGCTTCGATATCCGATTGGGGCGCATCGGCGCGCCATTCTTCATGACCAGCGATTTTCGCAATGTCGGCTACACCAACACCACTGTTCGCACACCGGTTGACGTGTATGCCGCTGTTCCGGTGCGTTACTTCGACGGTGGCGACGTGCTGTATCAACATAGTTTTGGCGACACCATCTTGAACGCACAGCTATGGGGCGGTTCATCTTCAACGCTGGTTGGCCAGGATACGACGATATGGCTGCATAACATCATCGGTGTGAATGTATCCCTCGACACCGGTCCGGTGGTTTTTAGAATTGGACGCATGCAAACCAGGCTGAACGCCGATGGGTCCGGATTGGCGGCGTTTGATGGACTGCTGAGCAGTCTTAGCGCAATCGGTGCGGCGCCGGGTCTTGGTTCCTTGGGCGATTTGTCCAGCGCATTATCGCTTGACGACAAATTTGCTACTTTTACCGGTATCGGCGCAACCCTGGATGTCGGGCATTGGGTAGGCAGTGCGGAAATAACCAAGCGCCAAACGGAATCCTGGTACGTTTCCGATACACGTGGATGGTACGCGACGCTCGGCTATCGTGTAAGCACCTTCACCCCTTACGTGTCCCTGTCCGGCCGCAATACCGATAGCCCGACCTCGGCAACCGCACCTGCTGTGCCGTCCTACTTGCCGCCGCAAATTCAGGGCGCCGTGCCGGTCCTGATTGGCGCCGTAAATGGCTTGCTTGG
>OUMJ01000006.1_pt1 | contig 59390 bp, 58 predicted proteins | sample 1690841 | NCBI WGS metagenome assembly OUMJ01 (sample SAMEA3914812, study PRJEB12502) | metagenome | biome: forest; material: soil | place: Canada | collected 2011-07-07 | depth 0.1 m | reverse complement strand
TCGGACTGTTAATCCGCAGGTCCCTGGTTCGAGTCCAGGTCGGGGAGCCAACCTAACACGTTGAACACAAAGGCCTTCTTCGGAAGGCCTTTGTCGTTTCTGGCTTAAGTCGCGAAAATGATAGCGCAATTGATAGCGTTCAATTTCGCCGACACGTCGCCCTGTTTTGCATTACGTTGCGGTCGAGTGCGCGCCCATACGATTGGGTTATCGGGTTGAGCCGTCGTTGCCGTTTTCACGGTGAATAAATTCGATTGCTTCACTGCGTTGTCCCTTAGCCGTGGCGACCGCGTACTAGCGGTGGACGCCGATACGCAACAAACCGCGGTTGCGTGGTCCCGAGCCGCGCCGGAACGCCCCTTTCCCGCTGCGGCGATAGGAATGGCCTCGTTTGCAGATAAGTTACATCGGGAGGTTCAGCGACATCCAGACAATTGCGACTACATCGTAATTGACTTACCAGCCAGCGTGGAAACCGCGACGCCAGCAGCTGCCTTGTTGATGCCCGGTAACTTTGAACCGCGCATGAGTGACAGCCGTGACTTTATCGCTTGGCGCTGCCAAGGGGAGGACGGCAAGATGATGATGATCAATTCCGCACGCAAACGAACACTCACAACATCCGGCGCAATGAGCGCCAGCGAACGGTGGACTTGCGCGTCAAGGGCTATCGTCGTGCAATGCAAGAAGCATGCATATGCATAGCGTGGGATTCTCTGCAGGCGTCATCAAGAATCTGCCTGGATCGACCGGGAAGGACGATGCCCAGGCATGCGGTTTCGGCTGGCAAGGTCGTGGTTAGCCAAAGCATCAAAGGCACGAAAATCTCACGCATCAAGCAGCAGCCTTTTGCAGAACCCTTGTCGCACTAATGATCTACCGCGCCGAGTGATGGCGATAAATGTCCGTCTGCGGGAATTTATTGCTGCTTGGCACAAGCACTGCGCTACGCCGGCGACTGGGCATCAGCGTCAACCGAATTTTCAACCTGATCGTGAAGTGTCCATGCCAAGTCATCCGGAGACAACACCCCTGGCCCCAGAGGATGCCTCATGGGTCGGTAAATTAGGCCCCGGACTCATCACCGGCGCCGCCGACGACGATCCAAGCGGGATCGCCACTTATTCACAGGCCGGAGCGCAATTCGGCTACAGCATGCTGTGGACGGTGATCTTCACCTATCCCTTGATGGTGGCAATCCAGATCATCAGCGCAAGAATCGGCCGCGTCAGCGGGCTCGGCCTGGCAACCAATATCTATCGTCACTACCCCGGCTGGCTGCTTTACTGGATAGTCGGCCTTTTACTGATCGCCAACACGGTCAACATCGCCGCCGACGTCGCCGCCATGGGCAATGCATTGAAGTTGCTCATCGGCGGGCCGGCTCAGATCTATGCCCTGGGCTTCGGCATCGTCTCGCTGGGTTTGCAGCTCTACATACCTTATCGCCACTACGTGCGCGTCTTGAAATGGTTGACCCTGGCATTGTTTGCCTACGTCGGCATAGTGTTTACCGTACAGATCCCGTGGGGTGTTGTGCTTGAAAAGACGGTTTTTCCATCCCTTTCTCTGCATGCGGACTACGTCACCACAGTGGTCGCAGTATTCGGCACCACCATCAGCCCGTATCTATTTTTCTGGCAGGCTTCGCAGGAAGTAGAGGAGCAGCGCGGTGACGCAGCCGCAAGGCCGATTCGATATGCTCCCAAGCAAGCAGCGACCAATTTCCGCCGCATCAAAATCGACACCGCGATCGGGATGGCATTTTCCAACGTCGTCGCATTCTTCATTATTCTCGCCACGGCGGTGACGTTGAATCTACATGGCGTGACGGATATCCAGACCACCGAGCAAGCGGCTTCGGCGCTCCGCCCAATCGCCGGGGAGTTCGCGTTTTGGCTGTTCAGCGCAGGAATCATCGGCACCGGCTTCCTGGCGGTGCCGGTATTGGCCGGCTCGGCTGCCTACGCGATGGCTGGCGCGTTCCGATGGAAGAACAGTCTGGCTTTGAAACCCGCATTGGCCAAGAGGTTCTACGGCATCATTGCCATAGCGACCTTGATCGGCGTTGCCTTGTGCTTCACTTCGCTCGATCCGATCAAGGGGCTGTATTGGAGTGCCGTCATCAATGGGGTAATTTCCGTTCCCATCATGGCCGTCATGATGCTGATGGCATCTCGCACGGATGTGATGGGACGTTTTATCATCGGCAGGCGATTGCGTCAGGCCGGTTGGGCCGCAACCGTCTGTATGGCGATCGCCGTCATGGCAATGCTCGGGGCCATGGTCGCGTGACTTACCCGAGAGCGCGATTGCCAGCGGCTATATTGATTTCGTTCTCGCACCGTAAGAAAGCGCGCAGGAAATCATCAAGATTGCTCGCCTAAGTGTGCGAGCGAACCATCATTCCGGGCCGCGACCCGATGGGCGAGTCCAGTGACACAAGAGGCCAGGGCGCCGGGAAAAGCCGATTCCAAGACGTGAAGCGGGCATTGTCGCCCCGGCTTGCAGATATCAGATATCAGATATCAGATATGACAGCGGAAAGGCATTTCGTATAAAGCCACCTGGACCGGCGCGCATTGAAATATTTCGATCATATTCTGCCGAGCAAGAACAGGATCAAAATGATCAACAGTATTAGCCCGACGCCGCCGCTTGGGCCATATCCCCAACCTCGGCTGTGCGGCCATGCCGGGAAAACACCAACCAGCGCCAATATCACGATAATGAGAAGAATCAACCCGATACTCATACTGCCTCCTTTATTGAAATAGTCTGAGATGCCTCGGCGCCTTGGTTTGCCGCTTCGGAAAAATTCCAGGCACGCAAATCATTGTGGACGCCAAGCATCTGCCATCACCTTAGCCCCAGCTTGAAAATCAATCTGTTCGGCAACGAACAGTGGGAGTCCCCAAGTTGGGCAGGGCGAGGAACAATTGCGAGAACCGCCGCACCACGATCTTTTTCGGATCGAACGCCAAGCATTGTGTGCGGTAACGCACGGAGTCACCGGATCGGACCGCTACACTGTGCATCGGGGAATAGCCTGAAGAAGCGAATTTTCCGTTGACGGTCTTGTGTACACCAACCGGAGAGTCATTTTTCAGTTTTTATTGGGACGGAATCATGTTTCCCGACATTTTGCTGATCCGCCATGACGACGGATATCGGATTATGCATGGGCGCCTTCGTCTTGCGAGCGCCATGAGCACGTTGGAAGAAGTCGCGGTCAACATCAGTGGCAAAGACAAAGTAAAGATAGCGAAGGAATGATCATGGCTTTCAAGACCATTTTGGTTCATATCGATTCAACGCAGCGTGCCGGCGAGAGAATCGGGATTGCCATTGACATGGCCACTAGCTACGATGCCCATCTGATCGGCATGGCCGCGACCGGTTTGTCGGGACTCTCTTATTTGAAAGGCGAACACGCTATTTCACTAATGGACCTGTTGGCCTCATTGGAAACTAACGCGAACGAAGCGCTTTCGAAATTCGGGGACGCTGCCCGGAAAAAAGGGGCAAGGTTGTTCGAGCAACGCTTGGTGGACGAAGACGCCGGGGTTGCGATCAGTTTCCAGGCGCGCTATTGCGATCTTGTGATCATCGGTCAAACTGACATCGAGGCAATGTCACCTTTTGTCAGATCGGATTTTCCGGCATATGCTGTCCTGCATTGCGATCGGCCGGTACTGATTATCCCTTATGTCGGTAAATTCGACACCATAGGCAAAAGAATCGTCATTGCATGGGACGCCAGCAAAGAGGCTGCACGCGCAGTGACCGCCGCTGTCCCTTTGCTACAAACGGCAGAGACCGTAAAGATAGTGATCTTCAATCCCAGCGCAGAACGGAAAGAGCATGAAAAAGAGCCTGGGTCCGAGATCATGCAGTATCTTGCACGTTTTGGCATCAAGGTCGACGTGTCGGTACAAGTGACTAACTTGGACACCGGAAATTCGCTGCTATCGTATCTGGCGGATTGTTCCGCCGATCTGCTCGTGATGGGAGCATATGCGCATTCGCGCTATCGCGAGATATTCTTGGGTGGAATGACGAAGACGATTCTGAAGAACATGACCATTCCGGTATTGCTTTCGCATTGAATATTGCTTATTCGGTTCATACGGCGATGAACACATGCAGAGGTGCAGATGTCGATGCTTGAGGGCCTTTTTTCAAGTAGGCCAGAACTATTCGCCATCATCGGATAACCGCATTGACTACGGCTGTGTCGTTTCGTCTTGCGAGAAACGATTTGATGCGCATCGTTGAGGAAAGCCCGGGATTCGCTGCCGGCTTGAATCGAGAACTTGCCGCCAGAAGACTATTTTCATGCGCCGCAATGGAAGTTCAAGACCTTGGGGAACATTCGGAGGAAAGCCCTGCCGAATGGTTCTCCCATTTGTTCCGGCGTCCGGATGCAGCGACGGATTAATACCGAAACCAACTGTTTTCCAGGCTTGGCAATTGCCTGAAAAAGCTTCACTGTCGCAGGGGCCGACCGCGAATTCTCGACTGTCCCCGTATGCAAAATGGCTCTTCAGTGTTGAAAAATGCCGGGAGCATATATTGAATCAAATTTGGAAGGATAACTCCACGTTATGCAAATTCAGGTCAATACCGACAATACAATAGAAAGCCATGCGCCGCTCGTCGCCCATATCGAATCTGTGGTAACCGAAGCACTGGAGCATTTCAGCGAGGGAATCTCACGGATAGAAGTGCACTTGAGCGTAGTCAATGACCATAGGCAAAAGGGGGGCGAACATCGATGCTTGATGGAGGCGAGAATGGAACACCATTCACCGATCGCCGCAAGCGACCAGACGGACAGCCTGCATCAGGCAATCCATGGGGCGGCGGAAAAATTGAAAAGGGCAATCGGCAGCACGCTTGGGCGCATCGATGATAGTGCAAGACATACTGCCGATGCGCTTGTTACGGAAGCTGAACCGAATATGCCAACCTCCGAGTACGGGGACGGTGAATAGGCGCAACTTGTAAGGCCGACACAATCCCGCCGGCAAAGCCGGAGGGGACTGCGCATTGGATCGCCGACCTGACTGTACGGATAGTGGCGCGGCCAAGGTAAAGCAGATGAGCGGCACCCAGCCTTGGCGCAGACCATTTGATACAGCGAGATCCAACATAGGCAATGCAACGCAAAGCCCCTCGTAAGCGTTTTAGCGGCCATACCGGCACAAACATTCTGAAAAGCATATGCGGGACAGCGCACATATCGCAGCCGTATTCCCAACTAAACTGAATCATCGCTCGTATCAACCGTCGAGCCCGATAAATTTCGCACGGCGCATCCATGCCTTCACGGCTCTCCACAAGCAAGACTAAAAAGGTGAATTGCAATAGCTTGCTTTTCCTTGGTGCATTGCTGCTTTGTGCGGGACTGTGTTTAGGGTTTTCGAAAAACGGCAATCCCTCGCTCGTCCTGATCTTGCTGGGCTGCAGTATCGCGACGTTTTCTGCGGTAGTGATCGTGCTATTGCGGTCTCATGAATTGAGAATTCACGATCCGAAGAAATTGAAATCAGAACCCAAGCCGGAAATGGCACCGGGAATTGCGCCTGAACTGGACGCGAAAGCTGGAATGAATGCGAATATTAAAGCCAGTGACAATCCCGCCCCTAAGCGGGAGGCCAATGCGGAGCCTGCGCCTGAAGCAGGAAAAGGAACAGAATCCGTACCCAAGCCCTTGCCGATGGTTGAAGCCAAGGCAGAACCCGTGTGCAAGCCAAGTACCGATAAGACATCCGAGATCCAGACCGACGGGGATAGTTCAAACAAATCCGGCATGAGCTTGTTGATGGGCACACCTCTGGGTGATCTGCTCCTTTCCGCCCTGCTTAGAGACCCTGAAAACGCCGGCCGCTTTGTCACAGAGGCGATCCTGCAGGCGCAAGCATCTTCATCGATCCGGCTTGAGTGATGGATACTGCCGGTCAAAAAACAGTCGAGAGAGAAGCGATCATCGCAACAGGCGTGACCAAATGGTTTGGCGAGGGTGAAACCAGGAAGACAGCGGTCAACGCCGTCGAATTCGTCGCTCACTTTGGCGAGATGTTGTTCATTGTCGGTCCCTCCGGCAGCGGCAAGACTACCTTGCTCAGCATGATTTCGGGGATTCTACGTCCAAACGCCGGTAGTGTGACGGTAAATGGCGCGGATATCTGGACTCTCGACAACGACGAACTGGCCGACTTCCGCTTGAATACGATCGGATTCGTGTTCCAGGATTACCATTTGTTTCCACGCCTGACGAGCGCCGAGAATGTCGCGATTCCCCTGATATTGCAGCAGCGCGATTGGAATGAATCGATCGCTGAGGCAAGCAAGTACCTCGCCATCGTCGGCCTGAAAGGACGGGCAGACATTCTGCCTGTCAAGTTGTCCGGTGGAGAACAGCAGCGCGTCGCGATTGCACGGGCCATCGTCAGCGGGCCACAGATCCTGATATTCGACGAGCCGACTGCGTCCCTTGACGGCGATACAGGAAGGATGATTCTCGCGTTTGTGAAGGAAAAAGTGCTGAACGAGAATCGCTGCATCGTGATCGTGACCCACGACGCGCGGATCAACGAATATGCGGATCGGATTATCCACATGGAAGACGGATGCATCACCGGATTGGATACGGGCACGGAATGAGAAACAAGATCATCTTTGCATTGTCGATCCTTGGGATCCTGGCTGGACTGGTCAGCGCCTATATCTTCGGCATTCAGAAGAAGGCGCAAGCTCCCGTATTTGCGCCCACCAGCAGTCCGTACGATTCGGCGATTTACTCCAATGGGATGATAGAAAGCGATCAGCAAGCCGGCGAAAACGTCAATGTCTTTCCGGAAGTCTCCGGACCCATTACGCGTATCGCCGTGCATGAGGGCCAAGCAGTCACAGCCGGCACGCTGCTGGCGAGCATCGACGATTCCGTACAGAAGGCGAATACCGAGCAATTGCGCTTGCAGTCCGAAGCGGCGCTGGTAGCGCTGCAGGAACTGAAAGCGCAACCTAGGAAGGAAACCCTGGCTGTCAACAAGGCTCAGGTCGACCAGGCCGAGTCCAACCTCAAGGCCGCACGCGATCAATACGACAAACGCCGGGCATCCTACGAACTGGACAAGCGGTCGATCAGCAAGGACGTGGTGGATACGGCGCAGGACGCGATGATTCAAGCGACGAGCGCGCTCAAGGTAGCTAGCAGGCAATACGACTTGACGAAAGCAGGCGCCTGGATTTTCGATATCAACAATCAGCAGAAACAATACGAGGCCGCCATACAGGCCTACCGTTCGGCCAACGCGCTGCTCGCGAAATATTCGATCAAGGCGCAGGCTGACGGCGTGGTATTGGCAATCAATGCCAGTACCGGCAGTTATGTTTCTTCGCTGGGCGTCTACGATACCTATACCCAGTCAACGGACCCAGTTGCGGTCATGGGTACGCCGCAAGAATACCTGGAAGTGCGCTGCTTCATCGACGAAATACTGATTTCGCGGCTGCCGGCGCCGGAACATATTCGCGCGCAAATGTCGATACGCGGCACCACCGTCAAGATACCGCTGGAGTTTGTTCGCGTGCAGCCGCTGGTGTCGCCCAAGATTGAGCTGTCGAACCAGCGCGAAGAAAAGGTCGATTTGCGTGTGTTGCCCGTTATATTCCGCTTCCCGAAAAAAGATCTCACCATGGTCTATCCCGGCCAACAGGTGGATGTTTTCATAGGACAGAAATGACAGCGGCGCCCGTCGATGCGCCGAGAATGGCGTTTTCTGCGCCGGAATCGATGCGTCATGGCACGCTCATCTGCGCTGCTGTGGCATGCCTACTCTGCGGTTGTGCCGTCGGCCCCGATTTTGTCAGGCCTGCGCCGCCAACCGAGCAGCGCTATACCAGCGAAGCACAAATCGACAAGACGCTTACGGCGGACGGCCAGGCGCAGCGCTTCGGCGTCGATATCCCGCTTGCCGCCGACTGGTGGAAACTGTTCAAATCGGAACAACTCGACGCGATGGTTCGACGGGCGATTGTCGATAACCCGACCTTGCAGGCGGCTGACGCGAGTCTGCGCGAAAGTCAGGACAACCTGCGCGCTGGATATGGCGTGTTCTTCCCGCGGGTCGATGCGACGGCAGATGGCAGCCGGAATCGATCAGCGCCGATTTCGGAGGGATTGCAAACGCCCGGCTCGATCTACAATCTCGTTACGGTAAGCGGCAGCATCGGCTATACGCTCGACGTTTTTGGCGGCGATCGCCGGATGGTCGAAAGCCTGCAGGCTCAGACCGATTACCAACGCAACGCCGGCAATGCGGCCTACCTGGCGCTGACCGCCAACGTCGTCAATACCTGTATCGCACGCGCGGCCTATGCGTCCCAGATTCGCGCTACCGTGCAATTGATCGCGATGGAAACCGAACAGCTTGCGGCAATTCAGGCCCAGGTCAATGTCGGAACTTCCCCCTATTCCAGCGTATTGAGCATGCGCAGCCTCATTGCCGCCAATCAGGCCACGCTGGCGCCACTCAGACAAAAGCTCGATCAGAGTGAACACCTGCTGGCGACACTGGAGGGAATCCCATCATCGGGGGCCAGCCTGCCCGATATCGCGCTAAGCTCGCTGGCCCTGCCGGCCGACTTGCCCCTAAGCCTGCCCTCTGATCTCGTGCGGCAGCGTCCCGACATACTCCAGGCCGAAGCACTGCTGCATGTTGCCAGTGCCAACATCGGCGTGGCCACCGCCGCAATGTTTCCCAGCTTTAGCTTGACCGGAACCTATGGCGCAGCCGGAACCGGTCTCGGCAATCTATCCATGCCTGCGGGACGGTTTTGGAGCATCGGCCCATCGGTATCGATCCCGCTTTTTCATGGCGGCAGCCTATGGTATACCCGCAAGGCGGCGATCGACGCTTACCAGGTGACGGAAGCTAACTACCGTCAAGCTGTGTTGACCGCTTTCGCTCAGGTTGCCGACTGCTTGAAAGCACTGGAACACGATGCCGAGGCATTGCAGGCGCAAACCGAGGCACAGCGCGCCGCGAAAGATGCACTACACCTCTTGAACGTCAACTACGACACCGGCATGGTCGCGTACGTCGACGTCTTGGCGGCCGACGTGCAATATCGGCAGGCGACGATTTTATATCTGCAAGCGGTCGCACAACGCGAGCAAGACACCGTCGCATTGTTTGCTGCCTTGGGTGGCGGTTGGTGGAACGCGAAAAGTCAGGCACCCGCGGGGAAGTCACCATGAGGTACGGTGGCATCATTCGCATCGGATACAAGCTTCTGGTCAACGACAAGGGCAAGTTCTCCGCATTGTTGATCGGGATTACCTTCGCGGTTTTCCTGATGGTGCAGATGACCTCGATGTTCGCCGGCATCCTGAACCGTGCCTATTCCACCGTTACCAATATCGGCGCCACGCTATGGATCATGGACCCGGCGGTCAATACGCCGACCACTTCCATTCCCTTGCCGGATTATCTGCTGGATGCCGTACTGAGCATGGATGGGGTCAGATACGCCGCGCCACTATTTGTCGGGGGTGCTCAACTGAGGCTCAATGACGGCGTCTATCAATCCGTCACGGTGATCGGGTTGGACGACATCAGCCTGTTCGGACGCCCTGCCCTCGAGCAAGGCAACATTCTGGATATCTATGCTGACAATTCCTTCATTGTTGTCAACGATGCGGAATTCTCGAAGCTGGAAAATCCAAAGATAGGTACGACATTCGAGCTCAATGACTACCGTGGTGTGATTGTGGGTGTCGCTGCGGTCGCCTCGAATGGGCTAAATGGCGTGCCGACTTTGTATACCACCTACAATCGGGCCATCGAATACATCCCAAGCACGCGGTTCACGATTTCCTATGTGTTGGCGCAAGCCAAAAACGATGCTGCCATCGCAGGCATCAAGCAGCAAGTCGCGAAGCTTGGCTACATCGCGTTGACCAAGGACGAATTCAACCAACGCATCGCCGCCTATTACACCTACCAGACCGGGGTCGGCACCAACATTCTGTTAATGACGATCATTGCTTTTATCGTCGGGCTATCGATCTCCGGCCAGACCTTCTACACATTCATATTGGAAAACGTCGACAAATTCGGCGCCTTGAAGGCGATCGGCGCGAAAGGACACGAGTTAATCGTCATGATCCTGTTCATGGCGAGCTTCACTGCGCTGACAGGTTACGGACTGGGCATCGGCCTGGTGACGCTGATGATATCGATTGCCCGAGCGAGCCTGCCGAATTATGCATCGACCATCACTTTCTGGAACCTCGAACTGGCTTTTGGGATGGTCCTGTTAATCGCCGGCATCTCGAGCTATTTTGGCGTGCGCCGCGTGCTGAAAATTGAGCCATTCGATATATTCAGAGGTTAGTAGAGTACTGGAATTGCCGGCGAGATTTTTCACGGCAACCTCGTTTCAACATCGCATAAGCCACGTGCCTTTCATTCCAATTTAATCTGCCGCTAGGTGCGACAACGCACGGAGTCGCCGCGCAGGAGAGGCCATCCTTGGTGCAAATTCATTGGAAAGACGTTCAACGGATTTCATATGGCTCAGCAAAATGCGTGACCCTCAAATCCCCCACATCCTTTATTGCCCGGCAATGACGCCTTCAATGCCGCCTCGGCAAAGCTGGAAACATTGCGCCGGGAGTTTGCCGCAGTTGAGAAAATTGCCCGCGGGGCCGATTTCACCAAGGAAGAGCTGGATAAAGCTGCCTGATCCGTATTCAGATCGACCAAGGGGATGGCTTAACTTCCACACTCGCGCGCACGTCCTTGCCGCCAAGCCTGCCTCGTGCTCGCATCCTGTCAATCGCTCGTTTATCGACACTTGGATTTCCGGCGGACGCCTGTTCTTGACAACCAATCTCTCTTGGAGAATTGCATGACCAAAACAATGCAGGCTGCTGTAGTCGAACAATTTGGTAAATCGCTTGCGCTCAAGGAAGTGCCGATTCCCGAGCCCGGGCCGGGCCAGATCCTGGTCAAGACCGAAGCGTGCGGCGTGTGCCACACCGATCTGCACGCCGCCGACGGCGACTGGCCGCTCAAGCCCACGCTGCCGTTCATTCCCGGGCATGAAGGCATCGGCATTGTGACCGCGCTTGGTGTGGGTGTGACTGCAGTCGAGGAAGGCGATCGAGTCGGCGTGCCTTGGCTCTACTCCGCTTGCGGCCATTGCGAATATTGCCTCGCTGCGCGCGAGCCTGTCTGCCCCGACGCACAGTTTGGCGGCTACACCAAGAACGGCGGCTTCGCCGAATACATCTTGGCCGATCCGAACTATGTTGCCCACATTCCTGCAAGCCTTGCTGCGCGCGATGCGGCCCCACTGATTTGCGCCGGCATCACGTCCTACAAAGGCATCAAGGAGACGCAGACCAAGCCGGGTGATTGGATCGTCATTTCCGGCATTGGCGGTCTCGGGCATTTGGGCGTGCAATACGCCAAGGCCATGGGCCTGAATGTTTGTGCAGTGGACATCGATGACGGCAAGCTGGCGCACGCCAAGCGCCTGGGCGCCGACGCCACGGTCAATGCCAAGACGGTCGATGCCATTGAAGCGGTCAGGAAAGCCACCAGCGGCGGCGCGCACGGCGTGCTGATCACTGCACCCTCGCTTGCCGCATTCAAGCAAGGCGTCAGCATGACACGCAAGTGGGGCACGTGCGTTCTGGTTGGCTTGCCACCCGGTGAATTTCCGACACCGCTTTTCGATGTAGTGGCCAATTGCATCACAATTCGCGGTTCCTTCGTCGGCAATCGCCTGGACATGGCTGAAGCATTGTCTTTTGCGGTGGCTGGCAAGGTCCAGGCCGACATCGAGTTGCAGCATCTGTCTGAAATCAATAGCGTCTTTGCACGACTGAAACACGGCGAGGTGCCATCGCGCGTGGTGCTCGATTTTAGCCTTCATTGACCACTCACCAATTTCAGGAAAGAACCGCCCCTGACACCGGACGCGATAAGCATCCAATAGTCTTTGGAGGAAGCATGTCATTGAAAGGCAAGAAGGGTCTGGTGGTCGGTATTGCCAACGGACAAAGCATCGCCTACGGCTGCGCTGAAATATTCCGAGCTGCCGGCGCGGACTTGGCGCTTACCTACGTGAACGCACGGGCGGAACCTTTTGTGCGCCCGCTCGCAGAAGGCTTGGGAAGTACGATCATTCTCCCATGCGACATACGCGAAGCGGGCCAACTGGAGGCGGTGTATGCCGAAATTAAAAAGCAATGGGGAAAGCTGGACTTCATCTTGCACTCGATTGCCTACGCGCCGAAGGAAGACCTTCATGCTCGCGTCATCGATTGCTCGCAGAGCGGATTCTGCATGGCAATGGACGTTTCATGCCATTCTTTCATTCGCATGGCGCGCCTGGCCGAGCCATTGATGGAAGGCGGCGGGTGCTTATTGACAGTAACGTTCTACGGCTCGGAAAAGGTGGTCGACGACTACAACCTCATGGGGCCGGTCAAGGCCGCACTGGAAAGCAGCGTTCGCTATCTTGCAGCGGAGCTTGGTGCAAAGAAGATCCGCGTTCACGCGCTCTCTCCCGGCCCTCTGAAGACACGCGCGGCATCCGGTATCGACCGCTTCGACGAATTGATGGAGCGTACCCGCGCCCGAACACCGGAACGCCATTTGGTGGATATCGCCGATGTCGGCCATCTAGCCGCCTTTCTGGTCGGAGATGGCGCTGTCGCACTTACCGGAAACGTCGAATATGTCGACTCCGGCTACCACATTACATCCTGATGAATATCAAAGGTGGCCCGGCCATGGATCGCATTGAAAACCTGACGTTCGACGAAATTGAAGTCGGCCGCTCCGCAACCTTGACCCGCACATTGAATCGCGAGGACATCGCGCTGTTCGCCGTCATGTCCGGCGACGTCAATCCGGCCCACGTGGACGCCGAATACGCGAAAACCGACATGTTTCACAAGATCATCGCACATGGCATGTGGGGTGGGGCCTTGATATCGACTTTGCTCGGAACTGAATTGCCGGGCCCCGGAACAATTTATCTCAATCAAACATTGAAATTTTTGGGGCCGGTCGGGTTGGGCGACATGGTCACCGCAGTAGTCAAGGTCGTTGAAAAATCAGCGCAGAAACATCATGTCGTACTCGAATGCACGATTACCAACCAGCGCGGAGAGGCTGTCATATCGGGCCGTGCCGAAGTTATCGCGCCTACCGAGAAAATCTCGCGCCCGCGCATCATCCTGCCGCATGTGGAATTTCACGAGAACGGCCACCGCTACCAGCAATTGATCGCCATGACCCGTGGCTTGGCGCCATTGCGAACCCCGGTTGTTCATCCGGTGGATGCGGTTTCGCTTGCCGGCGCAATCGAAGCCGCTCGCCTCGGATTGATTGAACCCGTGCTGGTCGGCCCGGAAGAGAAAATCCGCTTCGCCGCACGTCAAGGAGGCATCGACCTGTCTCCTTGCGAAATCGTCTCTGCCGAACACAGCGAGGCGGCGGCTATTCTGGCAGTGGCAATGGCACGTTTCGGCAAGGTCGAAGCATTGATGAAAGGCGCGCTTCATACCGACGAATTGATGCGTGCGGTCGTAGCGCCGGAGATTGGACTGCGCACGGCGCGGCGCATGAGTCATGTGTTCGCCATCGACGCGCCCGGCTATCCGCGACCACTATTTATCACTGACGCCGCACTCAATATCTATCCCACGCTGGAGGTGAAGCGCGACATCGTGCAAAACGCCATTGATCTCGTCCATGCACTTGGTATCGCGCAACCTCATGTGGCATTGCTGTCTGCTGTCGAAACAGTCACATCCGCCATCAAGTCCACGCTGGACGCGGCGGCATTGTGCAAGATGGCAGAACGAGGCCAGATCACAGGTGGCATCCTGGACGGCCCGCTGGCATTCGACAACGCCGTATCTGCAGAAGCTGCGGCCACAAAAGGGATCGTCTCGTCAGTTGCCGGTAAAGCCGATATCTTCGTTGTGCCAGACATGGAAGCGGGGAATATGCTGGCCAAACAACTGGAGTACATGGCCGACGCGGAAGTGGCAGGTATTGTGCTTGGTGTCCGGGTGCCGATCATGTTGACAAGCCGTGCCGACAAAACACTTGCACGGCTGGGTTCCTGCGCCATTGGGCTGCTGCTGGCACGTCATCGCGCCAAGGTCTTGCAATGAAAGACGCCATCCTGGTGCTCAACGCCGGCTCTTCGAGCGTCAAGTTTTCACTCTTCCATCCAAATGAATTGAATGGCACGTCCGATATGTTGTGCGAAGGTCAGCTATCGGACATTGGCGAGAATGCACATTTCGCAGCTGCCGATAGAGAAGGAAGCACGCTGGTCAACCGGGCTTCACCAAAAGCACGTAGCCATGAAACGGCACTTGATGCCCTGCTGAGCTGGATATCCAAAAACTACGTACAACACGGACTAATTGCAGCAGGACATCGCGTGGTTCATGGTGGCGCTCGCTATACCGAGCCGGTACTTATCGATTCCAACGTAATCGACGAGCTACGGCATTTGATACCGCTCGCGCCATTGCATCAACCACACCATATCGCAGCCATCGAAGCCATGCAAAGACTTCATCCTGGACTACCGCAGGTGGCATGCTTCGATACGTCGTTTCACCACGACCAAAAAGCGGTGGTCACGAATTTTTCGCTTCCACGCGTTCTCACCGAGGAAGGAATACGTCGCTATGGGTTCCATGGTTTGTCGTACGAATATATTGCCTCGGTGATGCCAGGCGTGATTGGCGAGGCGCTCGCGGGAGCACGGGTCGTCGTCGCGCATCTTGGGTCCGGCGCCAGCATGTGTGCGTTACTGGACAAGAAAAGCGTGGCGACGACGATGGGCTTTACCGCTCTCGATGGACTACCGATGAGTCGTCGCTGCGGCAACCTGGATCCAGGCGTTGTCTTGTACCTCATGCAAGAAAAAGGCATGAGCGCTTCCGCCGTCAGCAACTTGCTATACAACGACAGCGGACTCTATGGAGTATCGGGCATCAGCGACGACATGCGGGCCCTGCTCAACAGCGACGACCCACATGCCGCGGAAGCGATTGACATGTTCGTCTACCGCATCAATCGGGAACTGGGCTCCCTCGCCGCCGCCCTCGGCGGTATCGACGTCTTGGTCTTCACCGCCGGGATTGGCGAACACGCGCCAGAAATAAGGCGTCGCGTTTGCGACGCCGCAGCCTGGCTTGGCGTCGTACTCGACAACCGGGAAAACACTGCCGGCGGCCCTCGCCTGTCTCATCCTGACAGCAAGGTGTCGGCATGGGTCATCCCAACCAATGAAGATCTGATGATCGCTCGGCATACGCAGGAGGTACTTACGCTCCGGCGAACGCAGGAGAAAAAGTCCGAAGAGAGAACCGGCGCCGGTTCTTTCACAAACACGGAGCAACTCATGAAAGACAGCACGCAATGAATACGACAAGCCCCTCTTCCACAGAGGAAAAGCCCTGGTGGCCGGACGCCTCAAAACAATGGCTTAAACAATGGCGGGACTTGGCGCATGGATCGCTATATGATCAAACCAATCCGGGCAGTGGATCGACGCCCGCCAAGAATACTATGCTCGGCCCGGTTGTCGAGGTCGAACCCCCAAGTGACTTCGATCGGGCGATCCACGCCGGCATGGCGCGTGCCACACTGGGCATATCGCCGGTCAGCCTTGCGCTTGCCTATTTTGACTGGGCCATGCACTTGTCCACCTCACCAGGAAAACTGGGCCAACTAACCGAAAAGGGGGCGCGCAAAGCGGCGCGATTGGGCGCCTACCTGCCGCGAGCCAGTTCCGGAGCTACTGCACCGCCATGCATCGAACCCTTGGCTCAGGACCAGCGCTTTCTCGATCCGGCATGGCAGAGCTGGCCGTTCAACTTCTATTCACAAGCTTTCCTGCTACAGCAGCAATGGTGGCACAACGCTACCACCGGCATTGCAGGCGTATCGGCGCACCACGAGCAGGTCGTTTCTTTCGTTGCACGGCAGCTATTGGACATGGTATCGCCGGTGAACTTTATTGGCACCAATCCGCTGGTACTTGACGCGACCATGAAAGAGCAAGGTCAAAACCTGTTGCGAGGCCTGCTCAATTACCAGGAAGACCGGGAAAGCAGCGCCGGCGGCAGGCAGCCGGTCGAACTTGATCAATTCCGCCCCGGAGACAAGCTTGCTTCCACGCCCGGCAAGGTTGTGTTCCGCAACCGCCTCATTGAACTGATCCAGTACGCACCCGCGACCAAGAAGGTGAACGCCGAACCGATATTGATCGTGCCTGCCTGGATCATGAAATACTACATACTCGACTTGTCCCCTGAAAACTCGCTGGTTCGCTACCTGGTCGAGGGCGGCCATACCGTGTTCATCATCTCGTGGCTCAATCCAGGCGCTGACGACCGGGACCTGGGGATGGAGGACTATCTTCGACTTGGCGTGCTCGATGCGCTCAAGGTCATTCAGGCAATTGCGCCGGAATGCAAGATAGACACGGTCGGATACTGCCTCGGCGGTACTTTATTGTCTATTGCCGCAGCTTACCTGGCACGCGAGGCCGATCCGGTCATTCACTCGGTCACGCTGCTAGCGGCGCAAACCGATTTCACAGAAGCCGGCGAGTTGACGTTGTTTGTCGACGATAGCCAGCTCAGCTATCTCGACGACATGATGTGGAGCAAGGGGTATCTCGACAACAAGCAAATGGCCGGCGCGTTCCAGTTGTTGCGCTCGAACGATTTGATCTGGTCGCAGATCGTGCAGCAGTACCTGATGGGCCAACGCACGTCGATGAACGATCTGATGGCATGGAACGCCGACGCGACGCGCATGCCGTACCGTATGCACAGCGAATATTTGCGCCGCCTCTTCCTCGACAATGATTTGTTTGAAGGCCGTTACCGGGTCGATGGTCGACCGGTCGTACTGGGCGACATTCGCGTTCCGATCTTTATCGTAGCGACGGAGAAGGATCACGTCGCACCTTGGCGGTCCGTATTCAAGATCAAGCTTGCGATCGATACCGACATGGCGTTCGTTCTCACCAGTGGAGGACACAACGCCGGCATTGTCAGCGAACCGTGCCATCCGAGGCGCCACTTCCGCCACGCGGTCGCCGAGCGGCAATCCGTTTATGTCGATCCCGATTCCTGGATTGCGGCCACGACCGCAACCGAGGGCTCCTGGTGGCCGGTATGGACTGCATGGCTGGAAAGCCGATCCGGCGGCCAGGCACCTCCTCCTTCAATGGGGGCGAGCGAAAAGGGTTATCCGCCGCTCTATGCCGCTCCCGGCAAATATGTGTTGGAGCATTAGCATGCCGGATACGTGCATTGCCCCAAACATCGGCACCATACAGGCTGTACGCGGCAGCGTGGTCGACGTACGCTTCGAAGCCCGCCTGCCGCCTGTCAATACCCTGCTGCGCGCAGGTCTGCAGGCGCAGATCGCGATCGAGGTATGGGCGCAACTCGACGCCAGCAGCGTACGCGGCATTGCCCTGACGCCGACCCAGGGTCTGGCGCGCGGCATGCCCGTGACCGACACCGGCGGCCCCTTGCAGGCACCGGTCGGCAAGGGAACGCTGTCGCGTATGTTCGACGTCTTCGGTCGCGCCATTGACCGCGGTCCCGAACCGGCCGACGTCACGCTGCGCTCCGTGCATCGCTTGCCGCCACCGCTGGCGCAACGTTCGACCGAGTCGGAAATATTCGAAACCGGCATCAAGGTGATCGATGTATTGGTGCCGTTGGAGCGTGGCGGCAAGGCTGGATTGTTCGGCGGTGCCGGAGTCGGAAAAACCGTGCTGCTGACGGAGATGATCCACAACATGGTCGGTCATCACGACGGCGTCAGCATATTTTGCGGTATCGGCGAGCGCTGCCGCGAGGGCGAGGAACTCTATCGCGAGATGAAGGAAGCCGGTGTACTGCCGAACATGGTGATGGTGTTCGGCCAGATGAATGAGCCGCCGGGCAGTCGTTTTCGTGTCGGCCACGCCGCGCTGACCATGGCCGAGTATTTTCGTGACGACCTGCACCGGGACGTTCTATTGTTGATCGACAACGTCTTCCGCTTCATCCAGGCCGGCTCCGAAGTATCGGGCCTGATGGGCCGAATGCCGTCGCGCATGGGTTATCAGCCGACCATGGGCACCGAGTTGGCGAGCCTGGAAGAGCGCATCGCCAATACCGCGACAGGCGCCATCACCTCGATCCAGGCTGTCTATGTGCCGGCCGACGACTTTACCGACCCCGCGGCGGTGCATATCTTTTCCCATCTTTCCGCCTCGATCGTGCTGTCGCGCGAACGCGCCAGCGAAGGCTTGTTTCCAGCGATCGACCCGCTACAATCAAATTCAAAAATGGCGACCCCCGGCATCATCGGCGAGCGGCACTATCTGCTGGCCCAGCAGATCCGCCAAACGCTGGCGCAATATGCAGAGCTCAAAGACATCATCTCCATGCTCGGATTGGAGCAGCTATCGCAGGAAGACCGCAACATCGTCGCGCGCGCCCGCCGCCTGGAGCGCTTTTTGACTCAGCCGTTTTTCACGACCGAGCAATTCAGCGGCACGCCAGGGAAAACAGTGAGCCTGAAAGATGCGCTCGACGGCTGCGAACGCATTTTGCACGACGAATTCAAGGACGTGCCGGAAGGCGCACTCTATATGATCGGATCCATCGACGAAGTAAAGACCGATGCGAAGCCGAAGCCGGGCGACAAGCCGAAAATCGAACCGGAGACCGCCTATGCCGGCACCGCTCATGCATCTTAGGGTGCTGCTGCCCTTCAAGGTATTCGCAGACAAACAAGCTGTGACGCGCATCGCGGCACTGACGCCTCATGGTTCCTTCGGCTTGCTGCCGCATCGACTGGATTGTGTCATGACCCTGGCGCCGGGCGTATTCAGCTACGCCACGGAGACTGGGGAGGATGTCTACCTGGCGTTGGATAGAGGAACGCTGGTGAAAATTGGCACCGATGTTCTGGTATCGGTGCGTAACGCGATCGGCGGATCCGATCTCGGCGGCTTGCGTGCCGCTGTCAAGCGCGACTTCCTGACGCTCGACGCGCAAGAGGAGGAAAGACGCGCCGTGATGGCAAAACTGGAGAGCGGATTGATTCGACGCCTGGCGGAATTCCCTCATGCCAACTGAACCGGAAAATACCGATATGAAGTCCGAAACCGAATTCGCCCGTCAGGTAGGCAGGCAGGAGGCACGCAAGCTGCAGACTCAAAATAGAGCCGTCCAGGGGATTTGGTTCGGCATGGGCATGATCGGCCTGGTGGGGTGGTCAGTCGCGGTGCCGACCCTTGCAGGCACCGCGCTCGGCATGTGGGTGGATAGCCAATATCCAGGCAGCCACTCGTGGACGCTGGCGCTATTGGTCGCGGGTTTGTGCATCGGCTGCGCCAATGCCTGGCATTGGGTAGCCAAGGAAAACGCAGCGATTACCGAAGATCAAAACGAAGAACCCGGGGAGCCCCATGAGTGAGGCATTCAACCTGGTTGCAACGTGTATCGCCGGCATTTTTCTCGGCGCGATGTTCTTTGGCGGCCTCTGGTGGACGACACGCAAAGGCGTCGTATCTTCTCAACCGGTATTTTGGTTTGCCGGCAGTTGGCTATGTCGCACCGGTTTGATGCTGACGGGTTTGTATTTTGTCGGCAGTGGAGACTGGCGCCATCTTCTCGCCTGTCTTTTCGGATTGATTGTCGCGCGCCTGATTTTCCTGCGCCTATCGCGTTTGCTTTCATTGCCGCCGCCGGCGGGCAGCCATATCGAAGGCAGGCCATGAATCTTAGCGCCGACCAGACCATCTTTTGGCAATGTGGATTCCTTCGACTGAATGAAACCATTGTCATTACTTGGCTCTTGATGCTGGCAATGACCTTTGTCGCCATGCTGGTGACACGCAGGCTAAAGACAGATGGCAGCGCGTCGCGCTGGCAGTGCGCTCTCGAGATCGTGGTGATCGGTATCTCGCAACAAATTAAGGAAGTCGGTTTGCCGAATCCGGAAAAGTACATCGGCTTTTTGGGAACCTTATTCCTGTTCGTTGCCGCGGCAAGTTTGTGTACGGTGATTCCCGGCTATGTCCCGCCCACCGGCTCGCTGTCGACCACGGCTGCCTTGGCGCTCTGCGTGTTCGTTGCGGTGCCGCTGTTTGGCATCGGGCAGCAGGGCATTCGCAGTTACTTGAGGTCTTACCTCGAGCCGACCATCATCATGCTGCCGTTCAATATCATCAGCGAATTGTCGCGCACGCTGGCGCTGGCGGTTCGCCTGTTCGGCAACATGATGAGCGGAGCCATGATCATCGCCATCCTGCTCACGGTCACGCCGTTCCTGTTCCCGGTCGTCATGACCTTGCTTGGCCTGCTGACCGGCATGGTGCAAGCCTACATTTTCAGTATCCTGGCCACGGTCTACATTGCGGCGGCCATGCAAGTCCGTCCGCCCGCTCCAGATCCCAAACCATCATAACCACTGCAAAGGAATATGCCATGGATAGCATGACCATGATCGCAATCGTGTCCATCTTTACCGCCGGCTTCACCATCGCAATCGGCGTCATCGGCCCCGCCCTTGGTGAAGGGCGCGCCGTGGCGACGGCGCTCACCTCGCTGGCGCAACAGCCCGATGCATCTGCCACCATCACACGCACCTTGTTCGTGGGCTTGGCCATGATCGAATCGACCGCCATCTACTGCTTCGTCGTGTCGATGATTTTGATCTTTGCCAACCCCTTTTGGAACCATGCAATCAGCCAGGCTGTCGGAAAGTAAGCCATGCTGATCGATTGGTTCACCGTTGTCGCGCAAATTGCCAATTTCCTGATTTTGGTGTGGCTGATGAAGCGCTATCTATACCGACCGATACTCAATGCGATCGACGCCCGTGAAAAACGGATCGCCGACCAGTTGAAGGACGCGGAAACGAGAAAGACCGAGGCAGTGAAAGCGCGCGACGACTTTAAGCAAAAGAATCAAGCTTTTGACGCCAGTCGCGACAAGATGATGAAGAGCGCACAGGAGAGCGCCGATGCCGAACGCCAAAAGTTGCTGGGGGAGGCACGCAAGGATTCCGATGTTTTGCGCGCCAAGCTGGACGCTTCTCTGCAGGATGAGCGTGCCACACTCAATAGCAAGGTGGTGGCGCGGATTCAGGAAGAAGTCTTTGCCATCGCACGCAAGGCGCTGGTCAATCTCGCCAATACCGATATCGAGAGCCAGATGGTCATGACATTGATCAACCGCATAGGCACGCTGGGCCAGCATGAAAAGGACGAACTGGCCTCGACCATGCAAACCGGCGCCGTGCCGGTACTGGTTCGCAGTGCATTCGCTTTACAGGCGGCGCAACAGGAAGCGATCCGGCAAGCCATGGGAACAAGCTTTCATGTCGAAGGTGCCCTCAAGTTCGAGGTATCGCCCAATTTGGTGTGCGGCATTGAGCTCGGTATGAATGGTAGAAAACTTGCCTGGAGTGTTGATGACTACTTGAGCTCACTTGCCAGTCGCATGAATAGTTTGCTGGAGTCGGCTGCCAAGAAAGACGGGAAGACTGAGCCGATCGCTGACGCCAAGAGTGAGCCGGTGGCCCCGGCAGTCACAACGCCTGCCCCTGGGACACCCGAAATTGTAGTCGGCCTGCCCACATGAGTACGTTGCCCGATACCCTGCTGGGCTGTGCCGAACGCGGACTTTCCAGTATCGGCGAGATACTCAACGGATACGAGCATCAACTCGCTGCGCGTGAAGTCGGAACTATTTCCTCGGTCTCCGCCGGGATCGCCGTGATAACCGGACTGCCCGGCGTCGGATTTGAGGAATTGATCAAATTTCCCGGCGATTTGCTCGGCATCGCCTTCAATGTCGATGCGAATGAAGTCGGTGTCGTGCTTCTCGGTGACTATGCCGACCTGCACGCCGGAGACGAAGTCGAACGTACCGGCCGCGTCATGGACGTCGGCGTCGGCGATGCCCTGATGGGTCGTGTCGTCGACCCGCTCGGCCGCCCCCTGGATGGACAAGGCGCAATATTCACCCGGCAACGCCTGCCGATTGAGCGCGAGGCAAAAGCCATCATGGATCGCGCGCCGGTGACGGTGCCCCTTCAAACCGGCATCAAGGTAATCGATGCGTTGGTCCCTGCCGGGCGCGGTCAGCGCGAACTGATCCTGGGCGATCGCAAAACCGGAAAAACGTCGATCGCCATCGATGCCATCCTCAACCAGAATGGAAAAAATGTTCTTTGCGTCTACTGTGCCATCGGTCAACGCGCGTCCGCGGTAGCCAAGGTAGTGGCCGATTTGCGAGCCCATGGCGCGATGGAATACACAGTCGTCATGGTAAGCGAAGGCAATGAGGCTCCAGGGTTGGCCTACATTGCCCCGTACGCAGCGACCAGTATCGCCGAACACTTCATGGAGGCGGGACGCGACGTATTGATCGTCTATGACGATCTTACCCAGCATGCACGTGCCTACCGCGAACTATCGCTGCTATTGCGTCGCCCGCCCGGACGCGAAGCTTTCCCGGGCGACGTTTTCTATATCCATTCACGTCTGCTGGAACGCGCCACCCATCTGTGCAAGGAATTGGGCGGTGGCTCGCTGACCGCCCTGCCCATCATCGAAACCGAAGCACAGGACATCGCAGCCTACATTCCGACCAACCTCATTTCGATAACGGACGGCCAGCTTTACCTATCGCCGACCTTGTTCGAGCTGGGCATACTTCCTGCCGTCGACGTCGCGAAATCGGTATCGCGCGTCGGCGGCAAAGCGCAGCTGGGCGCCTATCGCTCGGTTGCCGGAACTTTGAAGCTGGCCTATTCGCAATTCGAGGAATTGGAAACCTTCGCCCGCTTCGGCACCCGGTTGGACGACAACTCCCGCAAAATCATCGATCACGGCAGGCGTATCCGTGCCTGCCTCAAACAGCCGATCTTTTCGCCACTCACGGTGACAGCACAGATCAGCGTGTTGCTGGCCTTGAGCAGCGGCTATTTCGACGCGGTTCCAATCGGGAAAATGGCCGAAGCCGAGCGCATGGTTTGCCTGGCGGCAGAACAGATTCCGTCCGAGGTACGTCAGCGTTTTTTGACAGCCCATAAGCTGAGCGACGAGGATCGCGCAGTCGTTCAAAAGATTGTGCAGGCAGCGCTGGCACCGTTTGTGCCGATCGCGACTGCCGCGCCGCCATCATGAGCGATACCGTGGCGGGCTTGCGTGTCAAGATCGACGGCGCAGACAAAATAAAATCGGTAGTCCGGACGATGAAGGCGATGGCCGCCTCCAGTATCGGTCAGTACGAGACAGCCCTGCTGGGATTGGGCGACTATGAACGGACGGTCGCACTCGGCTTGACTGCATGCCTTCGGCAACCCGATTTCGCCGCCGCTCCTTCTTTGGCCCGGCGCAACGGCGAAACAACCGGCGCAATCGCGTTCGGGTCCGATCAAGGCCTGGTCGGCCAATTCAATGAAACGATGGCATCGTTCGTTGTGGAAACTCTGCTGAAACAGCCGGGGCAAAAGAGAATATGGGTGGTAGGCGAACGCCTCTATTCGCGCTTGGCAGATGCGGGTCTTGCCGTAGTCGGGCCGTATCCTGTACCAAATTCAGTTTCAGCCATTACGCAACTGGTAAGTCGCGTTCAAATCGAATGCGAAGCGCAAAGCCAGCTTGGCGACTATGAATATGCGCACGTGTATCTGTTCCACAACAGGCCGAAAACGGGGGCGCAGTATGACGCGATTTACCAGCGCCTGCTACCGCTGGACGCATCGTGGCAACGCGCTTTGGCCGCCTCTCCCTGGCCGACGCACGCCCTGCCACAGGCAGTGCGAAACGGCAGCGATCTATTGCGGGCCCTGGTCCGCGAATATCTATTTATCTCGCTCTTCAAGGCGTGTGCAGAGTCACTGGCCGGCGAAAACGCCAGCCGCCTGGCCGCCATGCAACGCGCAGAGAAGAACATCGATGAATTGTCATCCAAACTCCGCCGCACATTCTCGCGCCTGCGGCAAAATTCCATCGATGAGGAATTGTTCGACGTCATTGCAGGCTTTAATGCGCTTGCCCCGGATAAGCGCACATAGCCTGAAATTCCCGGAATGTCTGACCATGCTTCTCGCCATGGCGAGATGTTTGTCCACTGCGAGTCGAAACCCCAAGCCAGACTCGGCGTTATCCTCGAACAGCGAATTGGACCACGCCGGACCCCTGCCTTCATGGTTTTTCACCCATGGCGTCACCGGCAGGTTGCCGCCGTAGATCGATGAGCAACCCGTTGCATTCGCAATCTGCGCGCGATCACCGAATAACTGCGATAGTGTCTTCCTTCAATACGAATTAGTTACTGGTTTGATTCGATCAGGCATCGTCGCCTTTTACCCGCGTGTGCCGGTCAATACTCTTACGTTCGGTTGGCCGCCCCGACAGTATGCCCTTGTACTGAGAAAGCGATTCGCCAATCGTGATGGCGTCATCGGCAATATCGAAAAGCCGGATAGTCTTGCTATGTGCGCTGCCGCGTACCTTCACCACGGACATGACACGTTGAAACTCACCCTCGATTTCGACGTATCTTTGGAGAATGATGGCATCGGCAAGGAACGCATTTCCATAGGAACTAAAGCGCAAATCGGTATATCGATCCTCCAATTCCGCAGTCATCAGGATGGTCACGCCCAATCCGGTCAACACGGAAATCATGCGATAAAGCGATTCGCGATAGTCTTCGCGAAACTCGGGAGCCAGCGAGAGTTCGAAACCCGATAAAGAGTCGATGACGACGCGCTTTGCGTCCATGTTCTTGATCATGTCGATCATATCCTGCAGGATCTCATCAATCGACAGATCGAGCGCCCGGGTATCAATTACGCCGATTTTCCCGGCCTTTATCATATCGAAGAGCTTGGTGTTCAGAAGCTGACGCGGATTCTTTTCAAATGCCGCAATGACGCCGCGCTCTCCCCTGCGCGCGCCTTCGGCAAGAAACTCGGTCGACAACACGGTTTTCCCCGACCCGGACGGCCCCACCAGGAGCAGGGAATATCCTGCCGGCAATCCGCCTCCAAGCATGTCATCCAAGCCGGGCACACCCATCGAAAGGCGCTTGCCGGTGGAAGGCGGCTGATTGACCGCCCGCTCCATTGCCTCTGCAGGAAGCATGGCACGCGGGAAAATTCTGATTCCCGCACTATCGATACGAAACGTGTGCGAACCCGGCGTTTGGGCCTGGCCGCGCATCTTGACAACCTGAATCTTGCGCACGACCGAATTGCGTTGTAGGTTCTGCGACATCCATAACGTACCGTCCGCCAGGGTGAATATGGGATTGGAATCGGCCTCTGCCAAGGAATGCTCGCCGATCAGGAAGGCCGTCGCCTGCCAACCTATCATTTGCTGCCCTAACTGCTGCACAAACAATTGCAGGTCCAGTTTGTGCCGCTCGCCATGCCTACCCGATTGCACGAGCGAGCGAAATGAATCGACAAATACCAGTTTTGGCGCATCGGTTTGCATTTCCTTGTTGATACGCGCGATCACCCCGTCGAAATCGCCGTTCAAGAGGTCATCTGCCAGATTGATGAAGCGAATCGATCGATTGATCTTGCTATGATCGAAGAAAGAGAATTGCTGCTGATAGCGGAGCATCTTCAATGCTGGCTCACCCATTACGGTAAAAAACAGTGCACGGCGGTCCGGATTTGCCAATGCAAACATGATCTGATGCGCCAGTGTGGTTTTGCCGCATCCCGGCATACCGCCGATGATATTGAGCGAAAATTCCGGCAGGCCGCCGCCCAGCAGGAGATCCAGTCCCGGGACGCCGGTTGCCAGGCGATTGATGTCGACTTTGTCATTCATGTGGATACTCCTTGCCCGCGGTTTTCCGTTCCGAAACATTTTCGGCCCAAGCAGAACTTAAAATAGTCATCGTCACGGGTTCGCCAATAAGCGAAACGAGGAGGCTCGTAAATGATTGCAGCAACGCATGACTTGCATTACCTGCCTCGACAGGATCTTCCCCTTCAAGGCGGTTCTTGAGATCGGTAAATTGAAGATCGATTTGGCGTGACGCATCGCCATGCGGAAGCCAGGGGAAGTGTTCGCTCGCGAGATAAAGATTTCTGGCATATAGCAAGCTGAATGCCCTCTCGCCAATGATAGATCCCAGATGCACCGCCAACGATCGCCACAGCCAGACGGCAACATCCGGCGCATTGCCGGCACGACGAACCAACACGTCTTTGATCAACCTCTCCCGCACAGCGTCGCTCCGTTCCATACTGTCACCGCCAAAATCAAAAATTATTTCAACATAGCCAGGGGCTGATTCCGGCCCCTGCCGGGAGATGCAAGCGAAGTTGTCCACGCCAGGAAGTCCGCCTGGGCATCGCGCGAGATTTGGCACGGCAATTTCAGAAATTGTGGTCAGCGTAAGCGCAATATGCAAACAGGACCGTTCGCCAACGCACATTCCGGCACATGGAGAGCCGTTTTTCCGGAACAACTCTTTGACTTGGACCACATGCGATAGCACATAGAGGCTCGCATTTCATGGGAAAGCTTCGGCCGTGACCTTTGCGATGCTTCTCGTTTTCAATTCTGTCCGCGCCTCGGGATTTCCCTCACGAAAATGCGCGATCAGCCAAGGGAAAACTCTGCGCGAAAGCGCGCAGCGATCACTCGGTTTTTCCCGCTAACGCATTCGGTCCGCCTTGATGAAATATTTCCGAGCGTAAGCAAGTATCTGGCCATCGCTTGGATGATCGACGGTCTCTACGCTGACGACCTTTTTCGCTATCAAAGGATGACGCTTGACGAAATACTTCATCAACTCGAGCTTTTCCTGCCCCGGCCCGACAATGAGAATCTCCAGCGCCGTCTTTACCGCTTCGGCCACATCGCCGAAGTAGCGCGCATTTTCGGGGGCGCGCCCGGCACCGGTCTGGCCGGCTCGGACATGAAGGTGCGGGTGCGTCGAGTGTGCCTTGATCAACTCGTTTTCCGACTCTTCCGGGTTGAAATGAACAACGTGCGCCTCGACATGATCGAGCCACACGACAACGTGGTTAGATAGCATGATGCCTCATCAAAAAATAATTGGATGGAATCTCGCGCGCTATGGCGATATATCGCCAGCAACGATGCATTGATGGTTACGATCCGCTTTCAACCTCCTTGAATTCGGCGTCGACGTCTTCAGGATTTGCATGCGGGCCAGGGGCTTCTGATTGTGCGGCATGGTCCTTGGCATGATCGGCAGTTTGCCTGCTCTGCATCTCGGCGCGCAATTTGTCGCCGAGTTTCTGCGTTATGGTCGATAGCGCATTGACCTTGGCGTCGATTTCATGCTTTGCGCTGCTCTTGAGCAAGGCTTCCAGCTCCGCAACGACTTTTTCTACTTCTTCTTTTTCTCGAGCGTCAAGGTTGCCGCCGGATTCAGCGAGTGATTTGCGCGCGGTATGTATCAACGCATCAGCCTGGTTTCTCGACTCCGCCAAGTCCTTCAGCTTTCCATCCTCCTCAGCGTTCAATTCGGCATCTTTTACCATCTTTCGAATATCGTCTTCCGTCAACCCGGAATTGGCTTTGATGGTAATCCGCTTCTCCGTACCGGTGACCTTGTCCTTTGCGCCCACATGCAATATGCCGTTGGCGTCGATGTCGAAGCTGACCTCGATCTGCGGTGTTCCGCGTGAAGAAGGCGGAATGCCTTCCAAATTGAATTCGCCCAACGCTTTATTGCCCGCAGCGATGTCGCGTTCCCCCTGGAAGACTTTGATGGTCACGGCCGGCTGGTTGTCGTCGGCGGTGGAGAATATCTGACTGAACTTGGTGGGAATCGTCGTATTTTTTTTGATCATCTTGTTCATCACGCCACCGAGCGTTTCGATACCAAGCGACAAGGGGGTCACGTCCAGCAGCAGCACATTGCTCTTTTCACCCGACAGCACCGCGCCCTGGATGGCCGCGCCAACCGCCACAGCTTCATCGGGGTTGACGTCCTTACGCGCGTCCTTGCCGAAGAACTCCTTGACCTTCTCCTGCACCTTGGGCATACGCGTCATGCCGCCGACCAGAATGATGTCGTCGATGTCGGCGACGTTGACGCCGGCATCCTTGATCGCGATGCTGCAGGGGGCGATGGTCTTCTCGATCAAATCCTCGACCAGCGATTCCAGCTTGGCGCGCGTAATCTTCAGGCTCAAATGCAGTGGCGCCCCATTCGCCATGGCGATATATGGCTCATTGATTTCGGTTTGCTGCGATGTGGACAATTCGATTTTGGCCCGTTCGGCCGAAGCCTTGATACGCTGCAATGCAATCGCATCCTTGCCCAAATCGAGGCCATTGGCTTTTTTGAACTCGGCGACGATGAAGTCGATGATGCGCTGATCGAAGTCCTCTCCTCCAAGAAAGGTATCGCCATTGGTGGACAGGACTTCAAATTGCATATCCTTCTGGAGATCGGCAATTTCAATGATCGAAATATCGAAGGTGCCGCCGCCCAAGTCATACACGGCGATCTTGCGATCTCCCTTGCCGCCCTTCTCCAACCCGAAAGCGAGCGCTGCCGCGGTCGGTTCGTTGATGATGCGCTTGACGTCCAAGCCCGCTATCCGGCCGGCATCCTTGGTTGCCTGCCTTTGCGCGTCGTTAAAGTAGGCCGGCACGGTAACCACCGCCTCACTTACTTCCTCGCCGAGATAATCCTCGGCCGTCGTCTTCATTTTTCGGAGGATCTCCGCCGAAATCTGCGGCGGTGCCAATTTCTTGTTCCTGACAGAGACCCAGGCGTCGCCATTGCCCGCCCTGGTGATTTCGAACGGCATCAAGCCGATATCTTTTTGCACCTCCTTTTCGTCAAACTTTCGTCCGATCAGACGCTTGACGGCATAGAGCGTGTTCTTCGCGTTGGTGACGGCTTGGCGCTTCGCCGGCGCGCCGACGAGTATTTCACCGTTCTCCTGATAGGCAATGATGGAAGGGGTCGTGCGCGCTCCCTCCGAGTTCTCGATGACCTTGGGTTGCCCATTTTCCATGACGGCAACGCATGAATTGGTAGTCCCCAAATCGATGCCAATTATTTTTCCCATAATGTTCATTTCCTTTGCGCGTTCGGCGCGATGTATTGCAGGTGATTACGAAGCGGGGTTGCCATACTTCGACAAGGCCGCCGGCGGGCAGACGTCATGCGCATCTGGTTAGTCGTTCAATATCACGGCGCGCACCTGCATACTGTTCGCTATCCCACAGATCGCAGAGCATTCACGAGCCAGCTTGAGTAGCGATGGAAATTGGTCTTCAGTTCGGAATTGTTCCGCCGACAGTACGTGATGAGAAGCTGGGCCAAGTATTGGCGGATTCATTCTCGCCAGCGCTGCGGTCGTGGCAGGTTTCCCTCTTGTCGCTGAAATGATTTAGTAAATTGAAACGGCAAACTTCTCGAAAGGAAATTTTATGCAAAAGCAATTAAACGGTTATATCTTCAATACGCATAGCGAAGCAGAAGAGGCGATGCGCTTGCTGAGTCGATCGGGAATGGATGGCCGCCAATCTGGACAATTCTCTCGAATGTTTGACAAATGTCAAAACATTGAATGTTTGGGGGTCCAATATTCGCTTGGGTCCGCATTTTAAGAGTGTCGCTTTACTTTCCAGTTATCCAAATCCGCGCATCAGACGGGTTTGCCATCGCGCAATCAACGGACGATGAGAACCAGATTTCAGCTTTCAAAATGAGACAAAATCAAATCCTCGCCGCGCTGCCCGACGCCGATATGAAGCAACTCGTACCGTATCTAGAGCCGATTTTATTGCCAGTTGGCATGACGCTTGGCCGCTCCGGCGAAAACGCCGCCAACGTCTATTTCCCTGGCAGCGGCGTTGCCGGTTTTCTCCAGTTCGCGCTTGATGGCGAGATAACGGAACTTGCGCTTACTGGCCGCGAGGGGCTGGTTGGTATCGAGTCGTTCCTCGGTGGAAAAAGCATGCCGATGGATACGGTGGTGCTTTGTGTGGGTCACGGCTATCGAATCAAAGCGACTCGCCTGATCGATGCCTTCTACAACTCCGACTCCCTACGTCGGATATTGCTGCGTTATGGGCAGTCTTTTCTGACGCAAATCGAACAAACTGCAGTCTGCAACCGGCATCATGCCATCGAGCAGCGGCTTTGCCGCTTCCTGCTTCATTGCCTGGATCGCCTTTCTTCCAGCGAGCTCGTCCTGACGCAGGATTTGATTGCCAACATGCTTGGCGTCCGGCGCGAAGGCGTGACCGACGCTGCCAGGAAATTGCGGCACGCCGGCCTGATCAAATATCATCGGGGCCACATCAACGTTATCGATCGGATGGGGTTGGAATCGCGCACTTGCGAATGCTACACCGTCGTCAAAAAGGAATACGATCGACTGGCTCCCCAACCAGTCGATGGAAAATCGGCAAAAATCCATTCCGCCAAGTTTGCGGTTTCATCCGCCTTTCATTCCGGCGGCATGCGGTCGGCATAACAAAATCTCTTTTCTGGAGGTCCCATGGTCAAGCACGCCAAAGATCAGCAAGCCAAACACACACATACCCAGCCGCCACCGTCGGAAGAAGCAAACAGGCAAAGGCAGCAAGCGGAGCCGAAGAAAGTCGCCGGCAGGCACAAGAATGACGGACAGAAAGGTCACAAAGGCGCGCAATAAACCAGGGCAGGATCATGGCGAAGCCGCCTAATCGAGCAAGCGCGTAGGTAGCCATGATCGAAAACATAATTTCAGAGCAACCGGAGCTGCTCGCTGTCGGATGCTTGTTGCTTGGCCTATGTGCCACGCGATGGAGTGCCGATCGGGCCCCGGCCACCCGGTTGGTGACACGAATTCCGCCGTTCCTCGCATTTACATATTTTCTGTTTCAAGCGCACCAGGTACCTTATGTCGTGGCGCCACAGCCACCGGATGCGCTGGCTCGAGTCTTTAGCGACGGTCTCAGGGCGGGTTGGTGGTTCTGGGCTGCCTCGATCAGCGCCAATCTCGTCCTCAGGTTCGGGTTTCGAGGGTCCCGTATTGCAGCCCGCAGGTTTTTCATCGACATGTGTGTGGCCGGGGTATATCTCGTCGCGTTTATCGGCTTCATCACGTTCGTGTTGAATTTCCCGGTCCAGGGAATATTGGTCACCTCGGGTGCGATTGCCGTAGTGCTCGGCTTTGCCTTGCAGAATTCACTGGGAGACGTGTTTTACGGGATCGTACTGAACCTTGGCAAGCCATACCGCGCCGGAGATTGGATATCGCTCGACAATGGCGTCGATGGCCAGGTTCTTGAAATGAATTGGCGGGCTACGCACATGCTCACTCTCAGGCGGGATATTGTCATCGTCCCCAACAGCATCGTCGCAAAATCGAAAATCATCGTATCCAGCACGCCTTCGCGCGCGCATGGAACGATGATCACCATTCTGCTTGCGCCGACTACATTTCCGACGACGGGCCGACGCCTGATTGCAGACGCGATCCACGGTAGTCCGTTGGTGCTCATGGTACCTGCACCGAGCATCGTCATAAAATCCGTGAGCCGCGAGGCAATTGCGATCGATGTCACCTTCTTTACACCCAGATTTAACCAGGGCCCCGATGCACTAAATCAGGTCCACGAAAAGATATTTCGCAGCCTCGGCGCGGCGGGCATCGAATTGGGATCGTCTACCGCCCCGTGGCAGCCCGATACCGACCGAAGTGTCAAGGATGCGCCGAACGAAGTCGAGCGGCTATTGGCCTACACTCCCGTCTTCTCGCGACTGCCCTCAAGCGAACGGACGGCGATCGCCGATTCGATGAAACGCGAAGCGTTCGACGCCGGGAAGACGGTCATGCAGCGCGGAATAAAATCCGACTCCATGTACGTGGTGGCATCCGGTGTCCTGTCTTGCACACGTGAAGCCGGCGAGCGCGAGGTTGAAATTACTCGCATGAGTGCGGCAGACCATTTCGGTGCGGACGGTTTGGTGAGCGATAGCATAACGAGTGCCAAGGTGGTCGCATTGACGGCAGCAGTGGTATACCGTCTGGAACGAAACGAACTGATGCGAATCGTTGCGACCAGCCCAGGCTTCGCCGCAGGCCTGAATACCGAACTTGCCGCGCGACGGCTGCTTTCGCTTGGCGCAATGAAAATTCAAGACGATGGCGATAGTTCGGAAGACAGCCTCACCAGCTGGTTTTCCAGCCTGTTTCGCCGCCCGGATGAAACGGTGGATTCGTAATATCGGAGCGAAAATGGTTCTCCGGCGTGCGGCACCGCACATACCGCTACATTTCGGCATGTTTGACTACTGCATCATGAAGGCGCCCCTGGTTTTCTCGTATGGCAGGCCGAAATTCAGTTTCACGTGCAAGAAGGATCGCGTGATTTGAATGCAATGAACGCAATGCATGCATCGATAGCATAAGCGTTGGATGGGAATCTTCCGCTTGTCTCACGCTTCATTTGAAGCAGCCCAAAATGAATTGCCATATCCCGGATATTCAGATGAAAGCCACACTTTCCGTTGTTCTAGCAAGCTGTTTCACCGGCGGCGTTTACGCGCAGATGCCGCCCGCGCCCGCCGTGTTGCCAAATCGGATCTCCAGCTCGATTAGCTGGAAAAAATCGAGCGCATCGGCTTGTCGGAAAAATATTTGAAATGATGATCGCCAGATTACTTGGCCACATCCTGAAGCTTCCCAACCACACCTTCTCCTTTGACGGGTACCCTGATCATGTTGACGATAACCGAAGATGTTGATTTCATGGAAGATCCGCTATCGCCCGATCTATTGCGCAAAATGGATGCCTACTGGCGCGCTGCGAATTATCTATCGGTAGGCCAAATCTACCTGCTCGACAATCCCTTGCTCAAGCAACCCTTGACACTCGACCACATCAAGCCGCGGCTGCTCGGACATTGGGGTACCACGCCGGGACTGAACTTTATCTATGTCCACCTGAATCGCATCATTCGCCAACATGATTTGAATATCATCAACGTCACCGGCCCAGGACATGGCGGCCCCGGCCTGGTAGCAAACACCTACCTCGAAGGCACCTACAGCGAGCTCTATCCGCATATCTCGCGCGACGAAGCAGGAATCAAAAAACTGTTCACCCAGTTTTCCTTCCCGGGCGGCATTCCCAGCCACGTCTCGCCCGGCACGCCGGGGTCGATCAACGAAGGCGGAGAACTGGGCTACTCGCTATCCCACGCCTACGGTGCCGTATTCGACAATCCGGACTTGCTCGCGGTTTGCGTGGTCGGCGATGGCGAGGCGGAGACTGGCGCCATGGCGACGAGTTGGCACTCAAACAAATTCATCAATCCGGCACGCGATGGCGCCGTGCTGCCGATTTTGCACTTGAACGGCTACAAGATTGCCGGGCCGACAGTCCTCGCCCGTATCCCCCGTGTGGAGCTGGAACAGCTATTTTGCGGATACGGCTATACGCCATACTTCGTGGAAGGCGACGCGCCGGAGGCGATGCATCAATTGATGGCAGCCACGCTGGATCTGGCGGTGGCCGATATCGCGCGGATACAGCACAAAGCGAGGACAGAGGGGTTTGCCGAGCGCCCGCGTTGGCCGATGATCGTCCTGCGTTCGCCAAAGGGATGGAGCGGGCCGAAGACAGTCGATGGCAAGCTTGTCGAAGGCACGTTTCGCGCGCACCAGGTGCCGGTGGCGGAACTCGATACCAAACCGGCGCACCTGGAAATCCTGGAACAATGGATGAGGAGCTACCGGCCCGGCGAGTTGTTCGGTCAGGACGGCAAGTTGATCCCGGAATTGGCCGAGCTTGCGCCAAAAGGGGGGCGGCGCATGGGAGCAAATCCGCATGCCAACGGCGGATTATTGCTGAACGACCTGAAGATGCCGGCGTTCGCCGACTACGCCGTAGCGGTTTCCACGCCGGGCTGCGTCACGGCCGAAGCAACCCGAGTGCAAGGGAAATTTCTGCGCGACGTCATGCGGCTTAACGCCGATAGCCGGAATTTTCGCGTCTTCAGCCCCGACGAGACCGCTTCGAACCGCTGGGGCGAGTTGTTCGATGTCACCGACCGTTGTTCGACGGCGGAGATCCTCTTTATCGACGAGAACGTCGCGACCGACGGCCGGGTCATGGAAATGCTCAGCGAGCACCAATGCGAGGGCTGGCTGGAGGGATACCTGCTGACCGGGCGGCATGGCTTTTTTTCATGCTATGAAGCCTTCGTTCACATCGTTGATTCGATGTTCAACCAGCATGCCAAGTGGCTCAAGCTGAGCCAGCAGACCCCATGGCGCCGCCCCATCGCCTCTTTGAACTATCTTCTCTCGTCGCACGTATGGCGCCAGGATCATAATGGTTTCAGCCATCAGGATCCGGGATTCCTCGATCACGTGGTCAACAAGAAAGCGGAGATCGTTCGCGTCTATCTTCCACCCGACGCCAATACCCTGCTCTCCGTAACCGACCACTGCCTGCGCAGCCGCAACTATGTCAACGTCATCGTTGCCGGCAAACAGCCGGAGCACCAATGGCTCGACATTGCCTCGGCCGGCAGACACTGTGCGATCGGGCTCGGTGTATGGGAATGGGCCAGCAACGACGAGAACGCGGAACCGGACGTCGTGATGGCATGCTGTGGCGATGTCCCGACCCTCGAAACTCTCGCGGCCATCAAGATTTTGCGTGAACATTTCCCCGATCTGAAGATTCGTTGCATCAATGTTGTCGACCTGATGACCTTGCAGCCGCAGAGCGAACATCCGCATGGCTTGAGCGATCTCGACTTCGACGTTCTGTTCACCAAGGACAAGCCGGTCATCTTCGCTTTCCACGGCTACCCGACCCTGATTCATCGCTTGACGTATCGCCGCACCAACCATCGTCAACTGCATGTGCGCGGATACAAGGAGAACGGTACCACCACCACACCTTTCGATATGGTGGTACTCAACGATCTCGACCGCTTCCACCTCGCCATCGACGTCATCGACCGCGTTGCCAGCCTTGGATCTCGCGGCGCGCATACCAAGCAGCAATTACGCGAAAAGTTGCTCGATCACCGGGCCTACATAGAAAAGCACGGGCAAGACATGCCGGAGATACGCGATTGGGAATGGCATGACGAGAATATGAAGCCAGCCATCTAGCGATTCTATGTTGGATAACGCACAGATGATGCAGCGCGAAACGCGTAGCCTTGCTGCATTAGCGCCGTGCCGATCTTGCGCGCCTCGCATGCAAGATTTCGTCAACGCAATATCTTGAAAGAACCATCATGCAAACCGAAAATTCGCCTTTCTTCGTCTTCAACAGCCACATCGAAGCGGAAGACTCCATTCGCGAACTGAGCAAAGCCGGATTCGACATGAAGAATTTGTCGCTCGTAGGCAAGGGATACCACAGCGAAGAGCATCCGATCGGCTTTTATACCGTGGGAGATCGCATCAAGTCGTGGGGGAAAATGGGTGCATTCTGGGGAGGCATCTGGGGGCTATTGCTGGCACCCGCCGTGTTTTTCCTTCCCGGCATTGGTCTTGTCGCCATGGCCGGTCCATTCGTGGCGGCATTGGTGGGTGCGCTTGAGGGCGCTGCCATGGTTGGCGGCATATCGGCGCTGGGCGCCGCATTGACCAAATTCGGCATGCCCGCCGAACAGGCAATCAAATACGAGTCGGCATTGAAGGCTGAAAAATTCGTCCTCATCATTCACGGCAGTGCGGAAGAATTGGCAAAAGCACGTTCGGTGTTGACCGACATTCCCGCCATGAGTGCATTGACGGATACGCACAGCTTGGCTTGAACGAATATTTTCCGGCCTCGCGCAAGACGATGTCGTTGGAATTGCGAGCGCCCAAGCTATCGGCCCGTAGCGCTTTCGCTAAATGAATGGACAATGCGATGCAAGTGGAACTCTCTATCGTCAGGCCGGTGACCCAGCTCGACGAGTTGTGCGTGAATACCCTGCGCTTCCTCGCGGTCGATGCCGTTCAAAAGGCCGGCAGCGGTCACCCGGGCTTGCCCCTGGACGCGGCGCCGATGGCCTACGTGTTGTGGACCAGATTGCTCAAGCACAATCCCGCCAACCCCAATTGGTTCGACCGTGACCGCTTCGTACTATCTGCCGGGCATGGCTCAGCGTTGCTGTACAGCCTGCTTCATGTCACGGGATATGCTCTGCCGCTGGCAGAGATCAAGCGTTTTCGCCAATGGGGCAGCATCACGCCGGGACATCCGGAACGCGGCGTCACACCTGGTGTCGAGACCACGACCGGTCCGCTGGGCCAGGGATTCGGAAACGGCGTCGGCATGGCCATGGCGGAAGCGCACCTGGCTGCACGTTACAATCAGCCGGAGTTCCCTGTCATCGACCATTACACCTATGGCATCGCCAGCGACGGCGACTTGATGGAAGGCGTTGCCTCCGAAGCGGCATCGCTAGCCGGTCATCTGCAACTCGGCAAGCTGATTTACCTGTACGACAATAACCACATCACCCTTTCCGCCGCTACCGATATCAGTTTCACGGAAGACTGCGCTCGCCGATTCGACGCTTACGGCTGGCACACGCAGACGATCGCGGACGGCAATGACCTGCATGCGATTGAAAACGCATTGCACAATGCACGCGCAGATACCGCGCGGCCTTCCTTGATATTGATACGCACCCACATCGGCTATGGCTCGCCGCATAAACAGGATACGTTCGAAGCCCACGGTTCCGCCTTGGGGGTCGAGGAAGTCCGATTGACGAAAGAAGCCTTGGGTTGGCCACCGGATCTGCCGTTTCACGTGCCGGAACCGGCGTCCGAACACTTTCTCCAGGCGCTCGAACAAGGCAAATCGGCCGAAGGAAAATGGAATGACATGATCTCCGCCTATGCGGAGAGTTTTCCCGAACTTGCCCGGGAATTGCGGGAGCGAATCACCGGCAAACTGCCCGAGGGCTGGGATGCAGACCTGCCGCGGTTTGCCGCCGATGCCTCCGGTCTGTCAACCCGTGCCGCATCGGGAAAAGTCATGAATGAGATGGCAAAGCACGTACCCGCGTTGATCGGCGGTTCCGCGGATCTGGATCCCTCGACCTACACGGCATTGAAAGGCCATGGCGATTTTGAGCCGCGTAGCGCGACGCCGGGCGACCGTCAGGGCTCCGATAGCGGCGGCTGGTCCTATGCCGGGCGCAACGTGCACTTCGGCATACGCGAACATGCAATGGGCTCCATCGTCAACGGGCTCGCCGCGCACGGCGCGCTGATACCCTATGCCGCGACCTTCCTGGTTTTCTCCGACTATATGCGCCCGCCGATTCGTCTGGCGGCTTTGATGGCGCTGCATGTCGTCTACGTCTTTACCCACGACAGCATCGCCTTGGGCGAAGACGGATCGACCCACCAGCCGGTGGAACAATTGGCTGGTTTGCGCGCCATTCCCGGCTTGATCGTGATACGTCCGGCCGATGCGAACGAGACCGTCGAGGCATGGCGCATGGCGATGGCCTCCGTCGATGCGCCGGTAGCACTCGTACTGACTCGGCAAAGCGTACCCACGCTCGACCGCGCCGTCCTGGCAGGCGCAGACGGCTTGGCGCAAGGCGCCTACATCCTGGCCGACGCGCCGGACGGCAAACCCGACCTGATCCTGATGGCAAGCGGCTCTGAAGTCGCCTTGATCCTGGCTGCGCGGGAACAATTGTTGGCAAAAGGAATCCAGGCGCGTGCCGTATCCATGCCCAGTTGGGAGCTGTTCGAATCGCAAAGCCGACAATATCGTGCCCAGGTGTTGCCGCCGGCAGTCACGGCGCGGCTTGCCGTGGAAGCCGGCATTGCCCAAGGATGGCATCGCTACGTCGGGCTTGACGGCGACATTCTGGCAATCGACCGCTTCGGCGCCTCGGCACCGGGCGAAACCATGATGCGCGAGTATGGATTTACTGTCGACAATATCTGCAAACGCGCCAGGGCGCTCCTGGCGGGGGCAACCTGATGCACTCGCTCGCCATAGCCAAAGCCGACCGTGCTTCCTGGCCTCCCGGTCGACGTGCAACACCACGAAAAATCATCATGGCCATGCCCTTCAACATGGGAGAGACGCGATGAAAATCGGCATGATCGGATTGGGGCGCATGGGCGCCAACATGGTACGCCGCCTGACCAGGGGCGGACACGACTGCGTGATCTTCGATGTGCAGAAAAGCGCGGTTGAGGCCCTAACCCACCCCGGCGCCATCGGCGCTTCTTCCATGATCGATTTGGTCGAAAAGCTCGACAAGCCGCGTGTGATCTGGCTGATGGTGCCGGCCGCCGTGGTCGACCAGAACCTGGCACTGCTGGCCCCCGTGCTTGAAGCCGGCGACATCATTGTCGATGGCGGCAACTCCTATTACCACGACGACATTCGGCGCGGCAAGGAATTGCAGCCACAACAAATTCACTATGTCGACGTCGGCACCAGCGGCGGCGTGGCCGGCATCGAACGCGGCTATTGCCTGATGATAGGTGGCGAAAAGAAAATCGTCGACTATCTCGCGCCGATTTTCACGACCTTGTCGCCAGGAGCCGCAGCAGCAGCGCCAACGCCAGGGCGCACGAACGGAAGCGGCACGGCTGAACAGGGCTATCTGCATTGCGGTCCGCAGGGAGCCGGGCACTTTGTCAAGATGGTACACAACGGCATCGAATACGGCATCATGGGCGCGTACGCCGAAGGCTTGAACGTCTTGCACAACGCCGGCATCGGCAAGAAGAAAGAGGCCGTGGACGCGGAGACCACGCCCTTGCGCGCCCCGGAACACTATCAATATGAATTGGATCTGCCGGAGATAGCCGAATTGTGGCGCCGCGGCAGTGTGATCGGCTCATGGTTGCTCGATCTGACCGCGCTCGCTCTGCTGAAAGACCCCAAGTTGGAAGGCTATGCGGGCCGCGTCTCCGATTCCGGCGAAGGACGCTGGACCATCATGGCTGCCATCGACGAAGCAGTGCCGGTTCCGATCCTGAGTGCCGCCCTGTTCGAGCGCTTCAATTCGCGTGGTCAGGCGGATTTCGCCGACAAAGTATTGTCCGCGATGCGCCATGGCTTCGGCGGTCATGTGGAAAAGCCTAAATAATGATTCCCCGATCAACGAATTACGCGTCACCTTATCGAAAAGAGTTCGCCATGAACGCAACCCAAAAGCTGCACGAACTAGGTCAAAGTATTTGGCTCGACAATATCACTCGCGGCTTGCTCGATAGCGGCACCCTGAAAACCTACCTGAGCGATTATTCAGTCAGCGGCCTGACTTCGAATCCGACCATTTTCGAGCAGGCGATCCGAAGCAGCAATTTCTACGATGACGCCATCAAACAGAAATTTTCTCAGGGCAAGTCACGTTCGGCGCTGTTTTTCGAATTGGCGCTGGAGGACCTGGTGCGGGCCGCCGACATGCTTTTGCCGATTCACAAATTGTCTGCCGGCGTCGACGGATGGGTTTCACTGGAAGTGTCGCCGCTACTTGCAGGGGACGCGGCCGGCACCGTCCGTGAAGCCAAGCGGCTGCATGCCCTGGCCAAGCGTGAGAACCTGTTCATCAAGATTCCCGGCACTGCCGCCGGCCTGATCGCGATAGAGGAAGCCATCTTCGCCGGCGTGCCGGTCAACGTCACCCTGCTATTCTCGCGCGAACAATATCTGGCTGCCGCCTCGGCTTATGCTCGAGGTATCGAACGGCGCGTCGCGGCCGGACTCGATGCAAAGGTCGGTTCGGTTGCCTCCGTCTTTGTCAGCCGTTGGGATGTGGCAGTCAAGGACAAGGTGCCAAAGAATCTTGCCAATCGGCTGGGCGTCGCCGTCGCAAGGCAAATCTATGGCGCCTATCGCGAACTACTGACTTGCCCGCGCTGGAACCGGCTCAGCGACGCGGGCGCCATGCCGCAGCGCCTGCTATGGGCCAGCACCGGCACCAAGGACCCGGCGGCGCCAGACACGATGTATGTCGAAGCGCTGGCCGCGACCTGCACCATCAACACAATGCCGGAAAAGACGCTGCTGGCCTTTTTCGATCACGGCCTTGTCGACAGTGCAATGGAAGCCGACGGCGGGGACGTCGAAGACCTGCTCGCCGACTTTGCGATGAGCGACGTAAACTTGACGACACTGGCCGACGCACTGCAAATGGAAGGATTGAAGTCGTTCGAAAAATCCTGGAATGATCTGATGACGGTAATCGATGTAAAAAGCTCGCCGGTTACAGAGCCCGCAGTGGCGGACGCTACACAATCATGAATACCGGCTGGACTTCGCCGCTCTATCTATTGCCGTTTGATCACCGTGCGTCCTACGTCAGCGATATGTTTCACTTTCCGCTGCCCTTGCTCACGGCGCAATATGAAGCGGTAGTTGCCAGCAAGTGGCTGATCTACGATGGTTTCCGCCTGGCCCAGAAGAGCAACGCATCGACCGCGCACGCGGGAATACTGGTCGACGAGGAATTCGGTACCGACATTTTGCGTGACGCGATCTCGCACGGTTATATCAGCGCCGTTTGCGTTGAAAAGAGCGGCGTCGACGAATTTGATTTCGAATATGGCGAGGCGTTTGCCGCGCATATTCACCGCTTCAAGCCGTCTTTTGCCAAGGTGCTGGTACGCTACAATCCCGAAGGAGATGTCGCGCTCAATCTCCGTCAGGCTGGCCGCCTCAAGCGGGTATCGGACTATTGCAGAACCAACCGGCAGCGCTTTATGTTCGAACTGCTGGTTCCTGCCACCGACGCGCAGATGCTCAAGCTGAATGGGGACAAGATCGCCTATGACAAAGAATTGCGTCCTGCCTTGGTGAGCGATTCCATCCGCACGCTGCAGGAAGCAGGCATTGAGCCGGACGTCTGGAAAATCGAAGGATTGGAGACTCGCGAAGATTGCGAACAGGTTGTCGAAGCAGCGCAACGCGACGGCCGCACGAACGTCGGTTGCATCGTGCTTGGACGCGGTGCCGACGAGGAAAGGGTCCAACGCTGGCTGACGATAGCCGCATCGGTGCCAGGTTTCATCGGGTTTGCCGTGGGGCGTACCACCTTCTGGGACGCGGTGGCCGATTTCGAAGCAAAGAAGATCGATCGACAGGAGGCGGTGCACCAAATCGCGCAACGCTATCGACATTGGGTTGATACCTTCGAGCAAGCTCGTATCGTTTCCCCCAGTACCAAGCGATGTGCGACAGCCGTTGCAAGGCTTACCTTATGAAGGTCAGCCCGCTGGCCGGCAAGCCGGCCCCCCCAGATCTGCTGGTGGACGTTCGCAAGCTGATCACGGCGTACTACAACAAGCGTCCCGACCCGGCGCAAGCAAGCCAGCGCGTGGCCTTCGGAACCTCGGGGCATCGCGGTACGGCCTTCGACGGCAGTTTCAATGAAGCTCACGTCCTGGCGATAAGCCAGGCCATCTGCGAGTATCGCGCCCGGAAAAACATTAAAGGCCCGCTGTTTCTCGGCATCGACACCCATGCCCTGTCTGTGCCTGCCAGCGCCAGTGCCCTTGAGGTGCTGGCTGCCAACGGGGTCGACGTCATGTTGGCGGTGAACGACGAATACACGCCGACACCGGCAGTATCGCTGGCGATACTGACGCACAATCATGGCCGCATAAGCGGTTTCGCCGATGGCATCGTGGTTACGCCGTCGCACAACCCGCCGGACAATGGCGGATTCAAGTACAACCCGCCCAACGGCGGACCGGCCGACACCGATGTCACCGCGTGGATTGAGGCCAGTGCAAACGCATTCCTGCAAAATAATCTGAAAGGCGTCAAACGTCTGCCGTTCGACAAAGCCTTGCATGCGATCACGACCCATCGCTACGACTATCTCAATAATTACGTCAATTCACTCGACACAGTCATCGACATGGAGGCGATACGCAATGCGGGTATCCGTATTGGCGTCGATCCTTTGGGCGGCGCCGGCGTGCACTATTGGCAGAAAATAGGCGAGCGCTATCACCTGGACTTGACGGTTGTCAGTGACGAAGTCGACCCGACCTTCCGCTTCATGTCCCTGGATTGGGACGGCCGCATACGCATGGACCCGTCCTCGCCCTATGCCATGCAGCGCCTGATCCGCTTGAAGGATGAATTCGACGTTGCCTTTGCTTGCGATACCGATCACGACCGCCACGGCATTGTCACGAAGAGTGCCGGACTATTGCCTGCCAATCACTATCTCGCGGTCGCCATCGATTACCTGTTTCGGCATCGCCCCTCGTGGTCAACCAGCGCCGGTGTCGGCAAGACGGTCGTCAGCAGCCAGTTGATTGACCGGGTCTGCGCAAGACTGGAAAGGAAACTCTATGAAGTACCGGTCGGTTTCAAATGGTTTGCCGCGGGCCTGGGCGACGGTTCTTTGGGATTTGGCGGCGAGGAAAGCGCAGGCGCATCATTCCTGCGCCTCGATGGCTCGGTCTGGACGACCGACAAGGATGGACTGGTACCGGCCTTGCTGGCGGCGGAAATGACGGCACGCACAGGTCACGATCCCGGGCAATTGTATCGATCTCTCGCCGAACAACTCGGCGACCCGGTGGCCGATAGGGTCGAAGCCCGCGCCACCCCGGCGCAGAAAAGAAAGCTGGCAGGCCTCACGACCCAGCAGTTGAAAAGCACCGACCTGGCTGGCGAACGGATTCTGGGCATACTCACCAAGGCACCAGGCAACGACGCCGCGATCGAAGGAATAAAAGTCGTGGCGCAAAGCGGATGGTTCGCTGCACGCCCGTCAGGTACCGAAGATATTTACAAGATCTATGCCGAGAGCTTTCTCGGCAACGACCACTTGCGACGCATCGTCGAAGAGGCACAAGCCATGGTCGATGCCGCCTTGGCACAAAGCGGCGAGGAGCCGCCCCATCCGCCGTAACCGTCCGGCAAGAACGCACGCGAGATGCGAACGATTGAATGCGAACTTTAGGCCCGCATGCCTATTTTTTGCGGATTCAACTGCCGATTTTGATTCGAAAATGTTTGGGACGATGGCGAACAACCGCCCAAATTGACCGTTTGACGTTCCTTCGCAGAACACCGGTTGGTTTGTATTTCCGCGCAATGCTGGCTAGCCCGTCAAATAGGGCGTCACGCCACCGCCGGCAAGCCCAAACCGCGCACTGCTTCAATCATCTTGATCAACACGGCTTGCGCATCGCCATAGACCATGTTGCAGTTCTCGCCGTAGAACAAGGTATTGACGATACCCGCATAACCCTTGCCTTCGCCGCGCTTGACGATCAAGACTTTCTTTGCTTGATCGGCATTGAGAATAGGCATGCCGAATATGGGGGACGTTTTGTCGCTGCGGGCTACCGGATTGACGACGTCGTTGGCGCCGATGACCAGGGCGATATCGGTCGCGGCGAACTGGTCATTGATGTCTTCGAGCTGGAAAATCATGTCATAAGGCACGCCGGCTTCGGCCAGCAACACGTCCATCTGGCCCGGCATGCGGCCGGCAACCGGATGTACGGCAAACTTCACGGCGACACCACCTGCCTGGAGCAATTTCACGAGCTCGTATAGTTTCCCCTGCCCTTGGGCTACGGCCAGGCCGTAACCGGGGACGATGATCACCGAACTCGCGTAACGCATCGCAATTCCTGCGTCGCCAGGTTGCATCGGCTTGAGGCTGCCTGTGATACTGCCTTGTTTGTGCTTGGCGACGCCGCCGAAATTGGTGAATACCACATTCGCCACTGAACGATTCATTGCTCTCGCCATCAGCAGGGTCAGTAGCATGCCGGCGGCACCCACCACCATGCCGGCGATCATCAATGCCGGGTTTTGCAGCACGAATCCTTCAAGGCCGACGGCCAAGCCGGTGAAAGCATTGAAGATGGAAATGACGACCGGCATATCGGCGCCGCCGATCGGTAGGGTCATGAAAATGCCGAGCGACAGCGCGCAAAGGAAAAGATGGCGATCGCCAATGGAGTCGGTAGCGGGAGTGGAATAGGGTTTTGCATTGCCAGTACCAGGTAGGCGCCAACCGCAAGGGTCGCAAGCAGCACCAAGGCGTTGAAGGCCTGCTGTCCTTTGAATCGCACGGGCTTGTTGAGCAAGCCATCGAGCTTGGCCCAGGCAATCAGCGAACCTGTGAACGAGACGGCACCGATCAACGCCCCAACCAAGGTCACTGCCAGCGCGGTCGGGCCACTGGCGTTGCTGCCGAAAAGTTCAACGGCTGCGATCGCGCCGGCGGCACCACCGCCCATGCCGTTATATAGCGCCACCATCTGCGGCATGGCAGTCATCGCAACAGTTCGACCGCTCCACCAAGAGACGCTGCCGCCCAAGACCAAGGCAGCGACCACAAGCAGCATATTGACCAGGAGGTGCGGCTGCGCCGCGGCGCCAACGTCAAACGCATACAAAAAACTGGCGGCAACAGCCACCACCATACCCAGACCGGACACAAAGATTCCCGATGAAGCCGTGACCGGGGAGGACATGCGATGCAGACCGTAGAGAAAGAGAAACGCCGCAGCGAGGTCGGCGGCGCCGATGACCAGTTGTGGCAAAGAGGAAAGTAGGTTCAACATAGCGATGCCCTCAAGGTTTCTTGGCGTGGATCGACTTGACGCTGGCCCGCTTGCGATGGACCGCAGGGGCGCCGCTGGACTTGAACATCGCCAACATGCGGTCCGTGACGGCGTAACCGCCAGCTGCATTCCCGGCGCCGAACAGGACGGCAATAAAGCCGATAGCCTGCTCCTGTGCGCTCGCGGCATTCAATAATGCATAAATACCGCCCACCACGACGATACCGTGCACGAAGTTCGACCCCGACATCAGGGGCGTATGCAGGATCGCGGGTACACGGCCGATGATGACCCACCCCGCGAAACCGGCGAGCATGAAGACATATAAGGCGACGAAGCCGGAGATGCCGATCTGAAAGTCCATGATGTTGTTCCTGTTTGACTTAAGCCTCGGCTGCGGCAGATTTGGCATGCCCGGGTTTTCCAGGCGGTTTGGCTTCGGAAGCGCTCGCTTCATTGTCGGTAAGTTCTGCCTTGTTCTCGCCGTTGTGGGTGAGCACTGTCTGGGCCAGGATTTCGTCGCTCCAGTCAATGTCTACCACATTGTTTTTCATGATCAGCGCAAGCAGGTTGTATTGATTTTTCGCATAAAGTTCGCTGGCGTCTTCACTGAGCAAGGACGGAACATTCAGCGGCGCAACCAGTGTGACCCGGCCAATCCGAACGGTTTTGCCCGGCTGCGTGTCGTCGCAATTACCGCCGCCCTCGGCAGAAAGATCGACGATTACGGCGCCGGCTTTCATGCCCACGATCTGCTCATGGCTGATCAGCTTCGGCGAAGCCTTGCCCGGAATCGCGGCAGTGGTGACGATCAGGTCAGCCTTCTGGATGTGCTGTGTGAGCGCCGCCGTCACGCTGACTTTCTCTTCTGCTGTCAATGCTCGTGCGTAACCGCCCGCTCCGCGCGCGTCTATGCCGCTGTCGACAAAGGTGGCGCCTAGCGAGAGCGCCTGCTCGCGTGTCTCGGGGCGTACATCGTAGCCTTCGACGATGGCGCCCAGGCGGTGTGCCGTGGCGATCGCTTCGAGTCCGGCAACGCCCAGGCCCATCACCAGGACCCGAGCGGGGCCGATGGAGCCGGCCGCACTGGTGACCTTCGGGATCACGCGTGCCAGATGCGTCGAGCCAAGCTGCACAGCGTAGTATCCGGCCAGCGCGGACTGACTGGACAAGGCGTCCATCGCCTGCGCGCGACTGATGCGCGGCACGCGCTCCATGGCAAAGCACGTGATGCTTCGTTCCAGCAGACATTTGACGAGTGCCGGTTCGTTGTGAGCGTAGATGAACGAAACCAGGATCGCGCCAGCCTTCATTGCCTTGACGACTTCGATCGCTGGCGGTTGCACCGCGAGCACGACGTCGGCATCCTTGACCAAGGAAATGCGGTCGGCGATGAGAACAACGTGCTCGAAAGCATTGTCTTCCAGACCGATAGCGGCGCCAGCGCCGGGTTGCATGTGCAGCCTGGCGCCCAATTTGAGCAATTTCGGGATCACCGACGGCACGAGCGCCAAACGGCGCTCGTGTGCCCGCGTCTCGGTCAAAACAGCAACGTTGATGTACATATGCGGGTTTGTATGAGAATCAGGCCGGCGCGTCGTGGTTCGCAGTGCGGACGAGTTTCTTGTTCACAAACTCCTGAATCCCCATGTCGCCGAGTTCGCGGCCGTATCCGGAATACTTGATCCCGCCGAACGGAAGTTCGGCATCGGACCAATCGAGGTTGTTGATGAACATCATGCCGGTATCGACCTGGCTTGCCACACGCTTGCCGCGTTCGACATCCTTTGTGAACACCGAGCCGCCGAGACCGAAATCGGAATCGTTGGCCAACGCGATCGCCGCCGCCTCGTCCTTGACGCGGTAGAACGAGACGACGGGGCCGAAAAATTCGTCGCGATAGGCCGGGTTGTCGGGCTTGATATCCGTCAGGATGGTGATTTCCATGAACGATCCGGGACGCTCGATGCGCTTGCCCCCCATCAGCAGCTTCGCGCCGTGTTTGACTGCGCCGTCCACCTGCCTGACCAGCTGCAGCAGCGCGGCTTCGGTGGACAATGGGCCGTGCGTGGTTTTCGGGTCCATCGGGTCGCCCGGCTTCAGCGCGGACAAGGCCGACTTGAATTCGGCCAGAAACTCGTCCGCAATCGAGTCGAGCACGATGAAGCGCTTCGCCGCACAACAGGTTTGCCCGCCGTTGTACATCCGGCCCCATACTGCCCAGGGTATGGTTTTTTTCAGATCGGCATCATCCAACACGATAAATGCATCGCTGCCGCCCAATTCCATCGACGTCTTCTTGAGGCTCGCGCCGGCGCGGGCCGCGACGGTTTTGCCGGCGGCCACACTGCCGGTCAGGGCGACGCCCTTGATGCGCGGATCATCGATCACCGACTCCGACTGCCCGTGGGATATCAGAAGGTTCGTATAGGTGCCAACCGGTGCGCCTGCCTCGATCCACAGCTTCTCGAACGCAATGGCACATTGCGGCACGCAACCGGCATGTTTTACCACGATCACATTGCCTGCCATCAACTGCGGGCCGGCGACCCGCGCGAGTTGGTAGTACGGGAAGTTCCACGGCTCGACACAGAAGAGCACGCCAAACGGGCTGCTTTCCATATGCGCTTCGCCGATCTTCGGATTCAGCTTGACCGGCGCCAGGAAGCGTTCCGCGTTCTTCGCATAGTAGGCCAGGATATCGGCGCTGAACTGCACTTCGCCGCGCGCTTCGTCGATGCGCTTGCCCATCTCCAGCGTCGCCAGCCTGGCGAAATCGTCGACGTGCTCATGCAGCAGTTCCGACGCCTTGGCGACGATCGCGGCGCGCTCTTTGTAGCTTGTATTCTTCCAGGCACGGAAGCTTGAATCGGCGGTTGCCAGTGCTTTTTCAAGCTGGCTTTTACTGAGATGTTCGAACGTTTCGAGCGTCTTGCCGTCGTTTGGATTGATGCTTTGATATGTCACGATGATTTCCGCTTTCTGATGAACGTAAAGGTTGTGCGCTGCGCAGTATTGGGCGGCGCAACAGCTTGAATTGAGAAACCGATGGCCTTACGATCGACTTCGATGATGTCTTGATGAGGCCGGAAGCCGAATCGAGAAGATGTCGCCGCCGGCCAAAATGCAGATGCCTACCACAGCATTTGCAATGAAAATTTCCTAGACCTCGATAATGACTTTCAAGGTGCGGGTTTCCGCCGCGTGGCTGAAGGCTTCATAAGCTTCCAGGACGCTATCGAGCTTGAAGCGATGGGTGATGAGCTTGGATGCGTCGAGTTTCTTGGACTGCAGAACCTTGAGCAGCATCGGCGTGCTTACCGTGTCCACCAAGCGTGTCGTGATGGTCAGGTTGCGGTCCCACAGCAGTTCCAGGTGAAGATCCACTTTGAGGCCGTGGACGCCGATATTGGCAATGGTGCCGCCGGGCGCTACGACTTTCTGGCATAGCTCAAATGTAGCCGGAATGCCGACCGCTTCGATTGCCGTATCGACGCCACGCCCGCCGGTCATTTGCATGATCTTGGCGACGGTATCGCCATTGTTGCTGTTGACTGTCGCTGTGGCACCGAATTTCTTTGCCACCGCAAGCCGATTTTCGTCGAGGTCGATCATCATGATGCTGGCAGGCGAATAAAACTGCGCAGTGAGCAGCGCGGCGAGCCCGATGGGCCCGGCCCCGACGATTGCCACCGTATTGCCCGGCTGCACCTTGCCGTTGAGCACACCGCACTCGAATCCGGTTGGCAGGATATCGCTTAGCATGACCAACGCCTCTTCGTCGGCGCCATCGGGGATCGGATAGAGACTGGTGTCGGCGTAAGGTATGCGCACGAACTCGGCTTGCGTGCCGTCTATCTTGTTGCCGAGAATCCAGCCGCCGGTGGTGCAATGCGAGTACATCTGTTTGCGGCAATAGTCGCACTTGCCGCACGCGCTGATGCACGAAACGAGAACGCGATCGCCGGCCTTGAAAGCGGTGACCGATGCGCCTACCTGATCGATGACGCCGACGCCTTCATGCCCGAGGATGCGGCCCGGCGTGCAGGTCGCGACGTCGCCTTTGAGAATGTGTAAATCCGTGCCGCAAATGGTAGTCTTGGTGATGCGGACGATGGCATCGGTTGGATCGGCGATAGTCGGCTTGGGGCGTTCTTCCAACGCCTTTTTACCCGGCCCCTGATAGACGAGAGCTTTCATGAATAATGTTCCTGACAGAATGATTTAATGGGTAGCATGGTCAAGGTTCGTCGGCATGGGATCAGCGAAATACCAGGACCGGCAGCTTGGTGTGGGTCAAGACCTTTTGCGTCTCGCTGCCGAGTATCATGCCCTTCACACCCTTCCAGCCGTGCGAGGCCATGGCGATCAAGTCGCAGTGCTTTTCCTCAGCGGCGCGAAGGATCGCGTCATAGGGATAATCGCTGGTAACGTGAAGCGGGTTGCATGGCACCCCGGCATCGCGTGCGATAGTGTTGATTTCCTCGAGGAATTCCTCCGCTGCAGAAACGCATTCGCGCCGGAACTCCTGCGAGCCCTCCTCGTTGTAGGCACGCGAATACTTTGGCATGACATGCAGCGCGGTGATGATCGCCCCCGCATCTTTGGCAAAGCTGACGCATTCCCTGATGATGTGTTTGGATGTCGTGGCACCATCGGTGGGAAACAGGATGTGCTTGAACATGGCGAATTCCGTTTCGATTGAGTATTGATCGCGAATTAAAACAGCATTGCATTGCGGTGCATTTCTCCGCATGGAAGCACGGCTTGGTCCGACGCAACGGGCAACTATCAGGTCACCATGCAATGCTGATATTGTTGTCTACCTTGCGTACGCCGGGCGTCCCCCAGGCGGTGCGCCTTACCAGCTCGCGCTCCGACCAGTTGTCAACGGTTCCGGATAACGTAACGTTGGCGTCGTGCACTTCCACCTGCACGTTATGTGCGTTTGCCCGATTGCGCCGGCCGAGTGCCGCTTCGATCTCCGATTTGATGGAGCGCGACGACACCGCCGGGCGAAGACCGATTTGATCGCTCACGCCCTTGACCCCCATCAGATGGCTCACGCCGTTGACGGCCGCCCGCCTTTGATATTCCCATTCGACTTCGCCGGATAGTGTTATCCAGCCGCTCTCCACCATCACGTTGACGTGCTCGGCGGGAACATAGGTGCTCCACTGCAAAACATTTTCTACCGAGCGCGCAATGTCGGCGTCGGTGCGTTCACTGGAGCCGGGCAGGTTCACGTGGAGCTCGACGGCCAGCGCCTTGACGCCCGATACACGTTGGGCGGCTGCTTCGGCATTCCATTTCTCGCTATAACTTGCGACGTGCCCGGCCAGGGTCACGACACCGTCACTTACCTCGACGCCTATCGCCGTCGAATTCAGCGATTGATCCCACTTCAGTTCCTCAATCACATCCTGCTGCAATTGCATATCGGTTTTCATACGTTTCGTCCTCTGCTTGGTTTACGTATTCAGGTTGCGCGGGCTGCGTCATCTTGCTCTGTTCGGTAGGACACATAAGGGGGTGGTTTTTTGCAGTTCCGGCAGGAATAAACAAAGGGAAATTTCATTGCGCCAACGCAGTGGATTCGGATTGCAAGCGCTACTCGCAATCAACCAAATAATGGGCCTGCCAGATCGGGACGGATTGCGTCTCGCGTGATGCTTGAATTTGCGCGACTCCTGCTTTCTGCAATATCAATTCGCTCGTCAATTCACATAAGGCAAAACTTCCAACGGCGGGATTGCAATATCCATGCACCGCCGGTCGCCGCTACCGCTTGCCAACACCGCAAAAAATGTGGCTGCGACATGCGCGCGGCTTATTTCCGAGCCGGCTCAATGGGTACGCTAACGCACCGATCCTTGTAGCAAATCAATCTATAACCATGAGGTGCAGCCCGATAGCATTCGTCACGCCAGCGCCTGGTCATGGCGCGACGGCATGCTTATCCACGTTGGACGAATGCGTGGCGCGCTTTTTCGCAGGTTTCGCCATTCGACTACATTTAATTTAAAGAAGATACATCATGCACCAAGACAAAAAACCGGAGAGCAAGGGAATCGACGCCAGCGCCATCCGCCATGCCGCGAAAAATTTTGAGGATGGCGCGGTCACAGTCGGCTATCAAGCCGACCGCAAAGGGGTGATCGCCATGCTGAATAATGCGTTGGCGACGGAGCTGGTATGCGTATTGCGCTACAGGCGACACTACTACACCGCGACCGGACTGCAAAATGGCCCCGTGAAAGCGGAGTTTCTGCAGCATGCCTTGGAAGAACAAGGGCATGCCGACTTGTTGGCGGAACGGATTGTGCAGTTGAACGGCAAGCCCGACTTCAATCCCGCCGGATTGAACGATCGCAGCCATGCGGAATATGACGATTCGAGCGAGATCGAGGACATGATCAAGGCGAATCTGATCGCCGAACGCGTCGCAATCGAGTCCTATCGCCAGATGCTCGAAGAAATCGGCGAAACCGATCCGACGACCAGGCACATGCTGGTCGGCATCATGGCGAAAGAGGAAGAACATGCCGACGACATGCGGGATCTGCTCGCCTGAATCGCATGAAAATACTGCAGGCCGGATCACGCAATCGACCAATCACCTTTCAAGGAACCATCATGCTGGAATCAAACTTTAAAGCAGTCACCAACGACGTCAATATCCTGCTGAAAGATGCGCAGGCATTGTTTCAGGCCGCAACCGCCATGAGCGGCGACAAGGCTGACGAGATGCGCAAGCGCGCCATGTTGCTCGTCGATACGGCAACCGTCCGTACACAGGAACTGCAAAATTCCGCTATTGCCGGCAGCAAGGCAGCGGCGTTGTCGGCAGAAGCTTACGTCAAAGAAAACCCATGGCGAGTCGTTGCGACCGCAGCTGGAGTCGGGCTGGTTGCCGGACTCATTCTTGGCGCTAGATAGTCCCGTACCCGGGCAATCGTGCTCGCGCTGCAGCAAGCTCTTGCTGCAGCACATCGATGCGTTGCATCAGGGTCATGGCGAGCGCCACGCCATGGAGATTCAGCTCGAAATCATCGCGCACGCGGCGCGCGATCATCGCAGTGACGATATAGCCTTGCCGATAGCGGCGAATTCCGATCATGCCATCCATAGGCGTGATGACGCCGACTTCAACCAGTTCGTCGAATTCGGCGCTCGACAAACCGGAAACGTCGGTAAGGTGTTCGGCCGTGCAGGCATCGCCGTCATCGAGCCATGTCCATTCCGAGGCATGCATGTTCATTTCTTTTCCCTCTCTTCCGGTTCACGCACATCGGAGTCCGATGCGGCTTCAAGTTGCTCATACAATTTTCGCTCGACGTCGCTGAGTTTTTTCGGCATGACGATCCGGATGAGTGCGTATAGATCTCCGGTTTCTCCATGCAGCGACGGCAAGCCGCGGCTGGATAAGCGCAGCCGCTCTCCGGATGAGATTCCCGGCTTGATCTTGAGCTGAACTTTTCCCCCAAGGGTCGGGATCTCGATGGAGGTACCCAATGCCGCTTCCCAAGGTGCAAGAGAGAGATCAAAGAATAAATCTCGTCCGCTTACCCGGTATCGTGCATGGGGCGCGATTGCCAAGACGATGTAAAGATCGCCCTGCCGGCCGCCGTTGCTGCCCAGCCCGCCTTTGCCGGCCAAGCGCAGGCGTTGCCCTTGCGCCGCTCCTTTGGGAATGGTGATGCGAAAGGTGCGATGCACGCGGTGCGGCACATGCTGTTCCTGGCTGTGTTCCGGGATGTCAACGCCGACATCAATTTCGCCGCCGCTGTAGATACTTTCCAAGGGCACTGCAACATTTACAGAATAGTCGTCCCCGTGCATGGAACGGTTCGCGTTACGTCTTCCACTTCCCATATGGCCGGTCGACCTGAAAGCATTCAGGAAGTCGGAAATGTCCACGTCTTCGAAGTTCGCATCGCCGGCGCCGTGCCGCTCTGCCCATTCGGGCGGCGGCGTGAATGTCTGGCCCGATGGGCGTTGGCCGAGATCGTCGTATTCCTTCCGCTTGTCCGGGTTTTTCAACGTACCATAGGCTTCCGCGATTTCCTTGAATTTTTCTTCGCCCTTGGGATCTTTTGAAATGTCCGGATGAAACTGATGCGCAAGCTTGCGATAAGCCTTCTTTATGTCCTGGGCAGTGGCCGTCCGCTCCACGCCCAACGTCTGATAATAGTCCTTGTATTTCATTGGAGTCGCATTTTCATGGTTTGAGAGCCGATACGCCTTGAGTGCGGTCCACACGCCTTTCCAGAGGACGGCTCAGGCCCGAGCCGAAAATGGCATCGACAACCAATTCGGCGCCTTCCAGGCAATCCGGTGTCATCGCCTTGATCGGTTCACGCCAGAGGGCGGCGTGGTATGTCGCCGCACCCCGTAGCCGGTCAGTCGAGGCCAGCGAGGCCACGCAGACCGGCCAATCGGCCGCCGCCAAACGTTGCGCCACGACAAAGCCCTCCCCGCCGTTGCCACCGGGACCGCACAGGACGATTGCACGCCGCATCGGCCAACGCTGCAAGATGGCATCGGCCACCGCACAGCCTGGATTTTTCGTCAGCGCGTTGGCACTCATGCCGTAAGCGATGGCCAGTCGATCGACCTCCGCCTTCTGGGCATTCGTCAACAAGGCATGCCGGGTTCGTTGTGTCATCCGCGCGGCTCCAGGTAGCGACTTGCAAGATCGGGCGTCGCGCGAAAAAGAAGCCGCACAGCGCCGGCTTTGCCCGAGCGGGGAGATCGCTGAAAATCGGATTCATCGGGCCGCTTGGTGCGCGGCCGAACGATCAGGCGTCCCGCGCTAGTCGGGATGAACCTCTTCCGCACGTTCCACCTCGACGATCCAATAGCCCGGTTGTCCATAGTGTTCATGAAGCCCGGCTTCGAATTGCCGGTCGATTTTCACATCCGGATCGAAGTGCGGCGCCCCTTCCACGTCTTGCCGGGACATGTCGATTGAAATGGCCGTATCGGACCAGTTCACTGTCTTGATCCATTTTGGACTAATCAGTACTTGGACGGAATTCGACCAACCGCCGGTCTTGACGACAAGGTAGCGTACCGCCCAGCTTCGTTCGTCGATCAGCAAGTCTTTGACCAGGCCGATATCGCCGTCGCTCCCCACGACACGGCTGCCTATCAATTTCTTGCCGCTGTGAAGTCCGTGCTGCGAATGCGTCTCCGCTTCGACATCCTCAGGCTGTGGCGGCGGCGGACGCAATTCGAACGGCGGCGCGTTGAAGCCGCCGGAGCCGGTGGTGAATCTGCTCGGGTAAATGTCGTTACCCCAAAGACTGGGGCCGCCCCAATAGTAAGGATAGTTGTAGTAGCCCAGGTATTCCACCTCGTTATGCTTCGTGACCGGCTGCTGCTCGTCATAGGCGGGGCTGTTCCTGACTTGTTCCTTGGTGATCGAGACGGGAATTGTCTTTTCTCCCCAGTTGGGGGCGCCGATTCCCATCGGCGAGACCAATACCATCCGGCTTGAGAGCCAGGTGCCGGCATCAACGACGAAGTAGCGAATCACCCAGGACTTGTCGTCGAAAGTGAAATCATTTAAATGACCGATATTGCCGTCGCTTGCGTGGATGGCATAGCCTTCCAGATCGTTCATGCTGCGTAACATGGTTTGCACCTCTTTCTTTTAACGTCACCTGCCGAATGGCCGGCGAGCGAATCGATATGGCGGCATGCGCCGGAATTTGTTCCATGCTGCGCAAAGTACGCTGCACCGTCGGTTCGGTAACCGACATAGCCGAACATCGATGAAAATCGGTTCTGTACGACCAGACCGCCCGCAGACGACTTATTGAACTCCGAATCAATCCGAGACGCCCTTTGTGTGATGCCGCACAGATTCGATTCCGAATTGGGAACATCTTTGCCTTACTCACATGAAAGCGGAGGCAACCATGAGATTCGATTTCTCGCCCCATCAGGCGACCATTCAAACGGATACGATCAAAGATTCATCGAATCCTGCGTACGGAAAATGGGGGAAAGCAACACTAGCCGTCACTTTTCTGGTCTTTGCCGCAGCGACGCTGATACCGGGCACGACACCGGTCTTTGCCAATGATGCCTCGTCATGGAAAGTGGCAGCGACCCAGGGGAACGAAAAGCAATTCGATTGGATCTTGCACACGCGGCAGACGCTCGAAGAACTCAAAGGGACATTGAATCTGACTTCGGGACAGGTGACGGCTTGGGAAATTTGGTCCGACGGCATCATAAAAGATGGCCAGCAGCAACTTGCGCGCAAAGACAACCGGCGCGAGGCACCGATTGCGGCGAAGGATTCCTCCGGCGGCACCACGCCGGAACGCATGGCCCAGGGCATCGAACACCTGCGTATTGAAACCGCGTGGATGCAGGAACATCTGACCCAACTGGAAGCTGCCCAGGTGCGAACCAGCACTTTTTACGAAGCGCTGGATATCAACCAGAAAACCATATTCGATCTTTTCTGGCACGAGATGTATCACAGGGTTTCGGGTCACGACCTCGGGGGTAACTTGCCTGGGTACCGCTATCGCCCCCCTATGACCTGAGAGACCGGCCAGGCATCCCGTAACGCGATTGAAAACGTACTTTGGACGACCCCATGAAAATCAGCTTGACAACTTATTGTTCTCTTGTCGGCTCGGCGTTGATCTGCGCCACATTGGCATTGCCGGCAGCGGCTCAATCACACGACGGCGGCACGCGCGGCAGCGGCGCGAGTAGACATGCAGACGGCGCGCGCATTGCCCGAGGCGGACGATATGGCGGCGGCTGGCAGCGAGGCGGTCCGGCATGGTGGGACGTGGGGCCCGGTATGGGATGGGGATGGGGATGGGGATGGAGCGGTGCCTACTATTTGGGCTATCCCTATGCATGGTCGCCAGGCTACGACGCGCAATACGATTCTCAGCCGGTGATCGATATTCCGCCCGGGCAAATTTTGCCGCCTTCCGACTATGGCGCGCGGCTCACCCTGCCCGTCACGCCCAATTGGTATTACTGCGTGTCATTAAGAAGCTATTACCCTTATGCAGGCAAATGCCCGGAAGCTTGGCAGGTGGTGCCCGCGGTGCCGGCGGAGGTCACGAATTGACTGTTTAAATGGAATCCTCAACCGTCCGAAAACCCGTCAACCCCTTATCAATCAAATGCAGCTCTACATATGCGAGTCGGCATAGGAGAAGAACCAACATGAACCCGATCACAACATTCCTGGCGTTCGTCTTTGTCGCGGGGGGAATGGCGGCCGGCTATCTGATCAATCCCATTCTCGGCTTTCCGTTCTTCGTCGTTGCGGCGATCATCGCCGCTTCGCTGAAGATGGCCAATGCGTGGGAGAAATTCGTCATCCTGCGCATGGGGAAGCTGCAAAGCGTCAAGGCAGCGGGACTGTTTGTCATCATTCCCGTTATCGACACAGTGGTTGCCATCATAGATGGAAGAATCCAGACCACCGCATTCAACGCCGAGCAGGCGCTGACCAAGGACACCGTGCCGGTCAACGTCGACGCGATCATATTCTGGCATGTGCACGATGCGGAAAAAGCGGCGCTCGCCATCACGGACTATCGGGAAGCGATCGACCGCGTGGCGCAAACCTCGTTACGCGAGATGATCGGCTCTTCGATGCTTGCAGCGCTGCTTTCCGACCGCAAGGACGCCGACGAACAATTGAAGGATGAAATAGCCCAAAAAACCGCACCTTGGGGCATCTCGGTGAGCTCGGTGGAAATCCGCGATGTGGCGATTCCCGTAGCGCTGCAGGACGCCATGTCGCGCCAAGCGCAGGCAGAGCGCGAAAAGCAGGCGCGAGTGATCCTCGGATCGGCCGAGGCGGCCATCGCGGGGCAATTCGTCGAGGCGTCCAAAATCTATGCGGGGCACCCGGTCGCCGTGCAATTGCGCGCCATGAATATCGTCTACGAAACCACGAAGGAACGTGGCGCCACGATCCTCCTGCCGAGTTCAATGGTCGACAGCTTGAATCCGTCGGCAGCGACGCTGTCTTTTGCCCTCGCCGGCATAGCGGCGCCGGAGCTGAAAGCAGCGCAAACGAATGCAGCTCCCCCGCCGTGAGGCCAAGTCGCGGCGAGACGCCAATATCGAGAGATATTGCTCGCCGCAACGACAACCACGACTTTCAAGAACATGACAGTCACGGTCGTGTTTTCGCGTTGAGTGTGGCAAGGATTGTTGATAAAACGATGAAAATATATCCCCCCGATAGCCCGCCGGGAATGGCGCACTCGGCGCACTCGGATGCTGCCCTGGACGAAGCCTTGGCAGAATCATTTCCCGCGAGCGACCCGATTGCGGTCAGTTTCCCTCACGCGGTTGAATTGACCGTTGCAAACCGCGCCGACAACCCCAGGAAGGCCCCGCCCCGGAAACTCCGATTGAGCCCGGAAATAGAACGAATACCGCCATGAAGCGCTTCCTTTCCTGACAGCGAAGGGGCGACTGGTTTGCCAACCGCGTTCAATGTGGCGGGCATTAACGGGCGTTTTCTCGCCAAATGACAGAAGCGGCATTCACCGTGGCCGCAGCATCATTCATGGCCGGGTCCGTCGCGGCGACCGGCTATCGTCAGCTATCCGGCTGGTGACGCCGTCCAGTACCGCTATCCGAGTCAACCCATTCCAATTTCCGACAATCCTTTGCTACTTATCAAGGATTTGAGTTTCCCTTCATGCTTCAATGTAGTCATCGCATGAAGGAAATCGATCTTCGCATTTCGATTCATTTTCGCATCTTCGATAACAACAGATGAAAAACGGATATCTTTTACGATTGCTCGCCGGCCCGCTCAATGCCTTGTTATTGGCCGCTTGCGGCGGGGGCGGGTCCGATTCCCCTTCGACCCAAACCGCGGCGCCGACACAGCCGGTCACGGCTGCGCCTGCCAATCCCAGCAGCAGTATTTCCGGTGTTTTTGACGGCACCATCAATTCCGGCGCCCCGATCACCGTGCTGATGCAGCAGGATGGATCTTACTTCCTGGTGGTTTCCGACACTACCGCGTCACACTCGGCAGTCGGCGCCGTTGTCGGAACAGGTAACTTGACAGCGGGTAGTTTTTCATCAAGCAACGGACTGGACCTCGGCCTTGTATCGAGCGCGTCGGAAACGCCGCTTGCAGTGACATTATCAGCGAGTTATGTCGCGCAGCAATCGCTCAACGGCAGCCTGAGCTACGCTTCGGACGGACAGGTCACGACGTTCACGAGCAGTTACAACAGCACCTATACCACGTTGCCTCCTTTGACCGCCTTGGCAGGTACCTACACGGCCGCGATGGCGTCATTGAATGCAAGCGAGACCGGCATTACGCTGACCATCGGAAAGAACGGAACATTGAGCGGTCAATTGAGTTGCGGCTGCAATATCACGTCGACGCTCACTCCACGCGCCGATGGCATGGCATATGTCGCGAACCTGTCAATGGCGGGCGGGGATAATATCCTGAGCAACAAGATCTTCGCCGGAAATGTATATCTGGATGCGAACCGTGGTCGACTGTATATCGTCGGCAATATCGTCGGCACCACGGAGTTGTTGATATTCGTCGGCACCAAATCCTGAAATTCGGCGCGGGCAATGACCCGCTCCCCGTATCGACATATGTCCTGAAATTTTTTGAAAGGAGGCAGGCGGGATACGATTTTCACCGGCGGGGTAGCGAAGTGGATGCGCAACGGCCTGCAAAGCCGTCTACATTGGTTCGACTCCAGTCCCCGCCTCCAATTTTTCAGCGACTGCATGTTTTCATGCGGTTGGATATTGATGCAAAAAAAACGGACAGGCCAGCGTGAGCTGGCCTGTCTCCGCCCAATACGCACGTTTCAGTTCATGTCCGTTTTCGATCAAATTTCTTTTTCAAATCGGCATCAACCTACGCGAGGCAGTGGCAGAAAAAACCTACTTCGCCGAAGTCTTGCAAGCCGTTTCCGAACTCTTGTGCGCGGCGTTGGCTGAGCTCATCGCGCTGAGTGCGCTCTCTTTGGCATCGCCGGCTTTGTTCTTGTCGTGGCATTCCGCAGCCTTGGTGTGGTTCTTTGCCGCTTCCGAATGATCATTTGCAGCTTGCTTGTGAAGACCGCTTGCTTCGTTATGTGTTTGCATGATGGTTCCTTGATTGATTGATACATCCGATTCAAATTGCGAGACGCATGCAACGATGTTCCGACCCGTTGAATGTCCGGTCACCATAGACGCTAAAAAGTCGCTACACCGTTCGGCAACGAACATGGTTCAGAGAAAGTAAATGCTCTGGCGACGCATCATTATCATGACGCCCGCCGTGATCTGTCGGTCATCAATTATTTCGTGCTGCTGCACTAGATGAAATGTTCTTGTTCATTGTCAAACAGAATGCTCGCTCGCTGTGTTTCACTATCAATACCGGGCAATATCGCGCGTCGGCCAAAGCTGCTTCCATCTGCAGAGATGCCGATTTCGCGGCGGATTGATACCACGGAGCCTCCTTGGTTTTCATATCGTCTTGTCGGGATCTGTTTGTCTTTGCCTTCTGGTTCACTCGCTATAGGAGTCGATCGTGAAAATCTATCCCGTGATCCTGGCCGGAGGTTCCGGCACCCGTTTGTGGCCACTGTCGCGTGAAGCGCTCCCCAAGCAACTCCTTCCCCTGCTTTCCGAACTGACGATGCTACAAGACACCGTCATGCGTCTGCGCGGCATCGCGAACTGCGCACCTCCGCTCATCGT
>OUMJ01000038.1_pt1 | contig 73563 bp, 46 predicted proteins | sample 1690841 | NCBI WGS metagenome assembly OUMJ01 (sample SAMEA3914812, study PRJEB12502) | metagenome | biome: forest; material: soil | place: Canada | collected 2011-07-07 | depth 0.1 m | reverse complement strand
GTATTACCCATTCTGCATTTAAACGGTTACAAGATTTCCAACCCAACCATCTTGGCGCGAATTCCGCGCGCTGAATTGGAACAATTACTCCGCGGTTACGGCTGGTCTCCCCGGTTTGTGGAGGGGTACGAACCGGAATTGATGCACGAGGCGATGGCGGCTGCGTTAGATGCGGCGGTAGAAGAAATCAACGGAATCCAGCGGGATGCCCGGCTGAGCGGTAACACTGTACGTCCTTGTTGGCCGATGATTGTCCTCAATTCGCCGAAAGGCTGGACTGGGCCAAAGATGGTCGATGGGCTTCAGATCGAAGGCACATTTCGATCGCATCAGGTTCCGATCTCGATTTCGCCGACGACTCCGCCCGAACACCTCGAATTGTTGGAAAACTGGTTGAAAAGCTACCGTGCAGAAGAATTATTTGATGAAGAGGGACGCTTGAAGGCAGAGCTGGCCGAGCTTGCGCCCAAGGGCGCAAAACGCATGGGTGCAAATCCTCATGCAAACGGCGGCTCGCTGCTGCGCGACCTGCGCATGCCGGATTTCCGCGAATATGCGATTGATGTGGTAACTCCAGGGATTCGCGGGATTGGCGATACGCGTGTACTGGGACCATTTTTGCGCGATGTTGCGAAGCTGAACGATGTGCAACGCAATTTCCGCATTTTCGGCCCCGACGAGACACTATCGAATGGCCTTGAAGCCGTGTTTGATGTGACCCAACGCCAATGGGACGCCGTTGTTTTGCCGAGCGACGAATTTCTTGCGCCTGCCGGGCGTGTGATGGAAATGCTCAGCGAGCATCAATGCGAAGGATGGTTAGAAGGCTATCTGTTGACAGGAAGACACGGGCTGTTCAATTGCTATGAAGCGTTTATTCACATCGTCGATTCGATGTTTAACCAGCATGCAAAGTGGCTGAAAGTATCGTCGCAACTACCGTGGCGGCGCAAGATCGCCTCGCTGAATTACCTGCTGGCTTCACATGTCTGGCGTCAGGATCATAACGGCTTCACGCATCAGGATCCCGGATTTATTGACCATGTCATGAACAAGAAGGCGGAAGTGGTGCGCGTGTATCTTCCTCCTGACGCGAATTGCCTGCTTTCAGTCATGGACCATTGCTTGCGTAGCCGGCATTATGTCAACGTCGTGATTGCAGGAAAACACCCCGCGCCGCAATGGTTGAGCATGGAAGATGCGGTGAAGCATTGCACTGCCGGGATCGGTATTTGGCAATGGGCCAGCAATGATCAAGGTATTTCGCCCGACATCGTAATGGCTTGCTGCGGCGATGTGCCCACGCTGGAGACGCTTGCCGCCGTTTCGATTCTTCGTTCGCATTTGCCAAATTTGAAAATACGATTGGTCAATGTTGTTGACCTGATGCGACTGCAGCCTCACACGGAGCATCCGCACGGCTTGAGCGATGGCGATTTCGACGAACTCTTTACAAGGGATAAACCGGTCATATTTGCCTTTCACGCCTATCCATGGTTGATTCATCGACTGACCTATCGTCGCAGCAACCATCGCAATATCCATGTTCGCGGGTACAAGGAGGAGGGCACCATTACAACGCCATTCGACATGACCGTACTGAATGAACTGGATCGCTTCCACCTCGTGATGGATGCGATCGACCGCTTGCCGCAGACCGGTGACCAAGGCATCTTCTTGAAGCAGCAAATCAAGGAAAAGCTCTTTGAACACAAACAATACATTACCAAGTACGGTGAGGACATGCCGGAAATCAGAAATTGGAAGTGGCCTATCGCTGAATAGGACCGAAAGTGAATACGGCCTCGCTTTGTTGGCTGCCGCACAGAACTGAGCGAGTAATTGGACTATCTTTACGACGAAAGCACGATAAATCGACTTGTTACAAACGTAATCATGTACATTCGGAGGGGCCGGCTTCTTAACAAGGGATCCATTTTCCTAGGATCTTATAACGGGCGACTCCAACTCAATGCGTAACCTCGACACACAGAAGTTGTTAGGCTCATTAGCCAGGTTGACTGAAAAACCCGAGTTGAGGGCACTTCAATTCTCGCTGATAAAGACACTAAACGAGATTATCTCCGCGAATGCGATCGAACTTTACGAAATCAGAACACTCAAACGAGTTGAGATGGAAAGCGCCAATGTTTTCTTGGTGCCATTGGGGAATGAAGAAAGCTCCGATGAGGGATCTGCGACAGCTTTGCTGTTAAGTCAACAGCCGGCGTTTGAACGCTGCCTTGAATCGAAATCGGTGGTGATCGATAGTATTGGCGTACCTGCAAAGCCGATGTTTCGGAGCATTTATCCGATTTTCGGACCTCGGGGCGTGACAGGATTTCTTGTTATCGATAGTGCGCAACACCTATCGCGAGATCAGGAACTGACGTCGACTTTGCTTGGTTTGTACAATAATTTCCTTTTGTTGTTAAACGACAACCAACATGATCATTTGACAGGACTCCTCAACAGAAAATCGTTTGACCAAAAAATCATGACGATGGTGCTTTCCCTCGGAGACACCAGTAAACGGAAAGCCGATAAAGTTCAGTATTGCCTTGGAGTGCTTGACATTGACCACTTCAAGCGCGTCAACGACACCTACGGTCATTTGCTCGGCGACGAGGTACTCTTGCACTTCGCGCAATGCATGAATGAAACGTTTCGCGAATACGATCTTCTTTTTCGCGTAGGAGGCGAAGAATTTGTTGTTGTCTTGCGCAATGTGGAAACCGAATGCGCCACCGCGATCATGGAGCGCTTCCGTCGAGCGATAGAAACACATTATTTTCCGCAAGTAGGTCAGATCACTGTCAGTATCGGCGTCACATTCGTCGGTCCCACCGACTTGCCCGTTACGATCATGGATCGCGCGGATAAGGCGCTTTACTACATCAAGGAAAATGGTCGCAATCAAGTGGCGTTTTTCGAGGATTTAGTTGCGACTGGTCGATTGCAGAACAACAATATCGAGAGCGATATCGAATTATTTTGACGGGATTTTCTAACATAGAAAATCCCCCGGCTTTGCCAACGAGGATATTTGAAACAGATGAATGAACCGAATTCGGAACGAGACATTCGACACTCAGCGAGCATTCTTGCTCTGTACGAGGTTGTCGTCGCTACCAGTAAGGTCTTGCTGCTGGCTAAAACTCCTGAAACACTTTACAAAATGGTCTGCGATGCTGCCGTCGAGGGCGGACTCTTTTCCATTTGCGCCATTCTGGGCTCGGTTACACCGACATCCTCGATACGTATCGAGGCCGCGGCCGCCGTCGACGCGGAAGCGTTGCGTCGATTGCCGCTCTTACTTGCTGGATTGACATCTGACGGAGATAACATTGTCAGCTCGGCTTTTCGATACGGGATTCCTTCTGTTAATAATAATTTGCTGACGCTTGCGCAGGATAATCCTTGGCTTGCCGAAGCGAAGACGCTTGGTGTCGCCTCCGGCGTCGCGGTGCCATTGATCGCTGATGGGCATTCAATTGGCGTACTGCTGTTGTATTCATCAACAAATTATTTTTTTGACGATGAAGTCGTCAGTCTCATAAGTCACATGGCCAATAGCATCGGGTTTGCGCTGATAAACTTCGAGCATGAAATGGACCGAACGTGCGCCGAAGACTCATTGCGTGTCAGTGAAGAGAAATACCGCACTATCCTGGAGGCATTGGAAGAGGCATATTACGAAGTGGATCTGAAAGGCCGCCCGATTCTGAATAATAGTGCATTCTTTCGCATGTTGGGGTATGTCGGCACAGATGTGAAGGGCTTCGACTATCGACATCATTATACTGAGGCAATTGCTTCGGATATCTATAACATTTTTCACGAGGTATATCTAACTGGCGAATCCAGACAAAACCTTTACTGGGAATTTCTCCACAAAAATGGCAATGTCGTTCAAGTGGAAGGGTCGGTTAACCTGATTCGCAACGCAGTCGGAGAGCCCGTCGGTTTTCGGGGAATTTTCCGAGATGTCACGGCGCGCAGCAAGACTGAGGAGGCCCTTCGCGCCAGCGAGGCACGATTTCGTTCTTTAACCAATCTGTCGTCGGATTGGTATTGGGAACAGGATATCGATTCCCGCTTTACGCGCGTGGAGAGCCGGCATGAGGAAAACGATCCGACTCAGGAACATGTATTGGGAATGCGACCTTGGGAGTCTGGATACGCCATTGAAGCAAAAGGAGGGTGGGAGCAGCATCGACAAACTATTGCTAGTCGCTTGCCGTTTCGTGATGTTGTCTTACGTCGCAAATTGTCGAGCGGAAGTCCGTCCTACATCAGCATGAGCGGTGAACCGGTATTTACCGACGCGGGTGATTTTGTCGGTTACCGCGGTGTTTCGCGTGAAATCACTAAACAAAAGACGGCGGAAGAGCAGATCAAGTACCTGGCAACCCATGATGGGTTGACGGGCTTACCCAATCGCGCGATGTTCAGTCAATTGATCAATCTTGGTATCCCGCTCGCAAAACGCTACAAGCGCAATTTTGCGGTCTTGTTTGTCGACCTTGATCGATTCAAATTCATTAACGATACGCTTGGGCATGATGCAGGCGACCAGTTGCTTCAAGAGCTCACCGCTCGGTTCAAGCACACGATACGCGCAAGTGACGTTATCGCGCGTCTGGGTGGCGATGAGTTTGTGGTCCTGGTGCAGGAAATGACGGACGCAAGACAAGCATCGACTGTGGCGCGCAAATTGTTGGCGGCCGCCATGAAACCGATTGCGTTGATGGGGCAAGAATGCCGGGTTACCGCGAGTATCGGCATTGCCATATTCCCGGATGACGGTGATGATGAACAGTCTTTGATGAAGAATGCCGATATCGCCATGTATTTTGCCAAAGAAGAGGGCAAAAACAATTATCAATTCTTTTCAAAGGATATCAAATCGCATTCACTGGAGCGGATGACACTCGAAGCCAACTTGCGTTATGCATTGGAGCGGAACGAATTTTCGGTGCATTATCAAGCGAAAGTCGATCTCAATAGTGGTAGGATCAACGGTGTGGAAGCGTTGCTGCGGTGGCAAAATCCGACTCTCGGCTCAGTATCGCCGGTACAATTTATCCCCATCGCGGAAGAGACCGGGATGATAGTCGCAATAGGGAAATGGGTACTTGAGACCGCCTGCGCGCAAAATGTTGAGTGGCAGCGACAAGGTTTGCCGCCGATCTGCATGGCGGTCAACTTGTCGGTGCGACAGTTCGCCGACGAGCACTTATTGAGGGATATCGCCGCAGTATTGAAAAATACAGGGATGGCCCCGCACTTGCTGGAGTTGGAGATTACCGAAGGCATGGTGATTCATCATCCGGAACACGCCATCCAGCTACTTACTTCAATTAAAAAGCTTGGGGTGCGGCTGGCGATTGACGATTTTGGCACCGGCTACTCCTCCCTGGGACAACTCAAAAATTTTCCAATTGATACTCTTAAGGTTGATCGCTCTTTCATTCGCGATATCGCGACGAATCTTGGCGATAAGGCGATCACCGAGGCGATCATCGCAATGGGTAAGACATTGAGTTTGACTGTCGTTGCAGAAGGCGTAGAAACCCCAGAGCAGGAATCATTTTTGCGGGAACACGCATGCGATGAAATGCAAGGGTATTACTTCAGCAAACCTATCGCCGCTGGCGCCTTTTCCGAATTGTTGCGCGAAAATGAAGTAAGGCTCGCAGGTAAAAAAGGCGATTTAGATACGTGATGTTAATTGGTCAGAAAGACGGTGGCCGGGAAATTCGGCATGCCTTTGATTCTTAGGGAATGGGATGTGCCCAATCCGGGGGCTGGCCAAATTCTTGTCAAGACCGAGGCTGTGGAGTCTGCCACACCGGCTTAAATGCCGAAGGCGGCGATTGGCCGATGCTGAGTGAGGCGCTATCGGATTGCGCTACAAAGCTAGCAAATGGCTGCCAATACAATTGTTACGAGGTGCTTAACTGAAATCGCCGGAGCAGGCGGATCGGGAGATCCGCCTGCTCCGGCGATTTTTCGCTTTCAAATGAGAATTTAATTCTGCGCTGTGGAGCTTGTTCCCGAAACTTCCACATCGACACGGCGATCAGGTTGTAGACAGGCTTTCAACTCTTTGGTCTCCTTGCGTCCCTTGCAATCGTCGGGTTTCGTTACCGGGTCGGACCCATCTACTCCGGTGGCGTTGATCTTGTCGGCGGGGATGGCTGCCGATTCCACCAGATAAGCCTTAACCGCTTCCGCACGGCGGGTCGAAAGCCGTTGGTTGTAGGCTTCCTTGCCGAGACGGTCGGTGTGCCCAATTACGGTGATGTGGTCATATTGCGTGTTACGCAGATCACCGGCAAATTTGTCGAGCGCTTCCTTGCCGGCTGGTTTTACTATCGACTTGTCGAAATCAAACAAGGAGTCGGCGGAGAACGACACTTTGCTAGGCATCACCGGTGCGACAACCGGGGGCGGAGCGGGCGCCACTGCTGGTGCAGCGGCGGCGACCACTGGTTCCGGTGCCGGAGGTGGGGCGGCGGGGGCGGGTGATTTCGCGCCGAATCGATACAGTAAGCTGAGCGAGACCAGATCGATGTCGCCATGATTGCCAACCGCATCGCTCACGCGATAGCGTTCCGCTTCTGCACGCATCGAGAGGGAGTCATTGAAATTGTATTGCAGGCCGAGCCCTGCATGTGCATTCAATGCGCGTTGGCTGGGATCGGGATCGGTGACTAGAATAGCTCCGCTGCCGCTAAACGAATCGCGCGCCTGTGCGTAGTCTATGCCGAGCCGGCCATACGCAGAAAAGTTGCCGGTGATCGGGATGAAACCAAGCGCGTCGAGATTCTCGCCGCGCAATCTGATATTGCCGTTTAGGGTTCCAGTCGGCGTGGTGTCGGCCGTGAAGCCGAATTGCCCCAGATCGAAATAACCGCCCTCCAAAGCGAAGAAACGGTTGAACTGGTAACCGGCAAACAGCTTATAGCCAGTGTCACGATTGGTATCGCTGATGGAGTCGGTGCTGAATCCTTGATTCAACAATCCGTCGGTGATGCGGCCATCGTCGATATTGGCTCTCGATTGACCGGCGCCGATACCTCCGTACCAGCCGGGCTCATCTGCCATCGCCAGCGGGCTGGCGATGACGGTCAGTGCCAATAAACCCAGCGGCCCCAGCTTTCCTGTTTTCTTGATTGCGTGCATGTTCTTCTCCAAGCGTCTTTTTAGATTGAGCGGGCGCGGCTGCTTCATGGTGCCGGCACATTGATCACGGTGTTGACCAGCGTAACCGAAGCGCCGAGCGACAAGGCTCTGCCGTTCAGTGTCACGGTGTTGACATTACCCGCAGTGGAGAATGCCGCTCCGGCTTGGGCAATGATGGTTCCGGCCATGGTGCCTCCACCGCCGGCGTTGATGGTTGCAGCGCTACCCACTTGCCAAAACACGTTCTTGGCTTGTGCGCCATTGGCGAGGATGATGCTTTGCGGTGCTGCTGCACCCGGTCCGCCAACGGTCAGGGTGGTCGCCATTTGGAATACCCATACTGCATTGGCATTGCCTTGTGCATCCAGGGTCAAGTTGCCGCCTTGTATCATGAACGAGCCGGCTTTGGATGTGTACACGCCTGGCGCCAATGTCAGATTGCCGAGGTTGCCGGCACCTGGGTCAGGACCGCCTGGTTCCGCAACCAGCGCGTTATAGGCGATCAAGGCGTCGGCCCGTGCCTGGGTCGCGATGGAGAAGGTGGTTGCCGTTCCCTCGCTTGGGCAAGCACCGGTCGGCGATGGCGGGGCGGTGTAGATCAAGCCGTTGACAGTGCCGATGTTCAGCGGTGTTTGCGTATATACGCAACCCGGACCGGCATCATGGAACCCGGTTACCGAGGTAGAGACTGCCGTGGTGCCGATATTGCCGTTGACGACAGTTTTCAATCCTTGGCTAGTCATGCCGGCCGAACCGCCGAACATGCCGAAGGTTGCAGCTGAACCAAGCGGGATCGCAGCCGGACCGCTACCCGTCGCAGCGCAGCTTGCTGCCGTAAAGCTCCAAGTGAAATTACTCAACATGGTGTCGCCTGGAACTGCCAGATCCTTGACGCCGCTGCTACCGCCGCTAATTGTCGCTGTATAGCTGACTCCGGCGGTGAGCGGGTTTTGCGGTGTAAAGGTCGCAATAGTACCGGTAGCGGTATCGAGCACTACCGAACTTGCCGCTACTGGCGTCAAGGCGGGGCCGGTGACGGTGAAGGTGGCCGCGTTGACGGTTGTCGGATTCATTTGCAACCCAGCCGGTACGCTGAATGTGGCATTGATCGCTGCGGTGGTACAGAGAGTGGAAGATCCTGCCAATGGGTTGGTCGACAGCACCGATACATTAGCCGGCGCAGCCGCTCCTGCAGTTGTGAACGTCCACACGTAATTGCTGGATGCAGGCAAAGCAGCGGTGTTGCCGCCCAGTGGATTGCCAGCCAGATCGGTGGCTGCTGTGGTGATGGTTGCAGTATAGGTGGTGCCGCTGGCTAACGCTGCTGCCGGTGTAAATACGGCAGAGCGTGTGCCTACGGCATAGCTGATAGTGCCGGTCGGCGCAATGCAAGGTGCTGAGCATGTCAGTGTGAAGCTAGAAGTATTGATGGTAAGCGGAGCCATGTCTGTTGTAAACACCGCGCTGATCGCCGTATTGGCTGGCACGCCAGTAGTCGGGCCGGGCAGGGTGGTGGCCGGCACCGTCATGCTGACGCCTGGCAGAGTCACGCTGGCTGCGGCACCTGTGGTGAACGTCCAACTGTAAGGGCTGGTCATTGCCAAGCCTGAACCAAGGCCAGATACGCCGCTGACGGTGGCGGTATACACAGTCAAAGGCGCCAGTGCGCTGGCAGCATTGAGATTGAAGCTGGCGATCTGGTTGGTGCTGTCGAGCGTTACGGTGCCGGCGGGATTAACGCATGGCGCGGTGCAGGTCAAAGTAAAGCTGGCGTTGCCTGTCAGTGGAGCAACTGGAACGCTAAAAGCGGCGGTAATGCTGCTGCTGTTTACCGGAACCCCGGTGGCATTATTGATCGGCGCGACGGCAGTCACCGTAGGGGCAATGGCGGGAGCGGCAGCTGTCGTAAACTGCCACGTGTACGGATTCACCATAGCTGTGCCACCAGCCAGTGCTTGCGCGCCGGTAATCGTCGCGGTGTAGAGGGTCAACGGAGCCAGCGTGGTTGCCGGGCTTAAGGTAAACGTAGCGATTTGACTTGTGCTGTCCAACGCCACGGTGCCAGTCGGATTGACGCAGGGTGCGCTACAGCTCAAGACGAAACTGCTGCTGCCTGTAATTGGCATCATCGGCATGCTGAAAGTTGCACTGATCGCCGCGTTGGCAGACACTACACCCGTCGCAAGATTAAGCGGCGTCACCGACGAGACCGTCGGTGCAGGCGCGCTCGTGACCCCTCCACTGCCCAGGATCGGACTTTGTCCACTATCGCTGCCTCCACCGCAGCCTGCAGCCAGTGCGCTGAACAGCAATGCTGTCAACCACGGCAAAAATCTGGAACACCCCACGAATTTATTCATTTTCATCCCCTGTTTACTCTATCCGAAACATCAGCACAACAATCGACCACTCCATTGCTGGAGTGCAAGCTTCACTGCGCGCAATGGTTGTTGCGTGAAGTTTCACCGGCTGAGTATCACGGTTCGATTAAGCAGTTTCCGTTCGTTGCCGAACATAGTGGGGACGATTTTTTTAGCGGGCAATCTTTATGCCGATGCCATCGCGATTTGGAAATTCAATTTGTTCCAATCGCCGCTATTTTTATCTCTACTTCATGCTCCACCCGGTCGTCATTCAAGTGGATAATTCCGTCTGTTTGACTCACACCATCAACCAGCATGCCGGGTGCATCGGTGCCCGAAGAAATTTGCAGAACCGTTATGCGATACGTGGTATCCCGAAAACGGTAATTTAATTTGAACGTTGTCCATTCCGCCGGAATGCACGGTTTGAATGTCAGGGTATTTGCTTCCAAATGCAATCCGAGCAGCGACTCGACAATCAGGCGATACATCCAGCCAGCCGAGCCGGTATACCAGGTCCACCCGCCGCGCCCGATATGAGGTGCAACTGCGTAGACGTCGGCCGCCAATACATATGGCTCGACCTTGTAGACTTCAACGTCGTGCGCAGTCTTGGCATGGTTGACCGGATTAATCATGTCCATCAATTCCCATGCGCGTTTGCTGTCTCCCATTTTTGCAAATGCCATGGTGGCCCACACCGCAGCATGCGTATATTGACCGCCATTTTCGCGCACACCGGGAGCATAACCTTTGATATAGCCGGGATTCAGGTCCGATTTATCGAACGGCGGATCGAGCAATTGAACCAGCTGGGAGTCACGCCGAACCAAGCGTTGGCTGACTTCCTGCATCGCTTTGTGCGATCGTACTGTTTCGCCGGCGCCTGACAATACGGACCAGCTTTGCGAGATCGAATCGATTTGACATTCTGCGTTACTCGTCGAGCCAAGCGGTGTGCCGTCATCAAAATACGCGCGTCTATACCAATTTCCGTCCCATGCATTGGCTTCAATTTTTCCCTGCAATTGCTTCGCTTCGCTCACGCATTTCGACGCAAATGCCGTATCGCCATGCAATTTCGCCACATCGGTAAATCGCATCAATACTTCGTACAGGAAGAATCCGAGCCAGACACTTTCTCCTTTGCCGCCAGAGCCGACTTTGTCCATGCCATCGTTCCAGTCACAGGAGCCGATCAGCGGCAAGCCATGTATCCCGAAGCGCAAGCCCCTCGATATGGCGCGGGTGCAATGCTCGTACAAAGTGCCTGTCATTGGCGAGCGAACCGGCAGGTCGTAATACGAATCCTCGTCGGCATTGACGGCCCGGCCTTCGAGGAAATGGATGCTTTCATCGAGAATGCCGGTATCACCGGTACTTTGCACGTAGCGGTATGTTGCCAACGGTAACCACAGATAATCGTCAGAGCAATGTGTACGAACACCGCGATCCGAAGGTGGATGCCACCAATGTTGGACGTCGCCGTCCACGAATTGATGCGCGGCACACAGTAATAGATGCTCGCGCACCAGATGTGGCTCGGTGTGTATCAGCGCCATTACATCCTGCAGTTGATCGCGGAAACCGAAGGCGCCGCCGGATTGATAAAATCCGCTGCGCGCCCACAAGCGGCAGGCAATCGTCTGATACATCAACCAGCCATTGGCGAGCAGGTTCAATGCGATATCGGGTGTTTCCACTTGTATCGCGCCAAGCGTGCGCAGCCAATAGTCATGTACCATTTCCAGTGCATTTCGGGCTGCAGTCGCACCGCGATAGCGATGCACCAAGCTGCTGACATCGGCGCTGCGACGACCCGCGACACCCAGCATGAAGACGATTTCGCGCTCTTGGCCCGCTGAGAGTTCAAACGGAACTTGAATTGCCGCGCACGGATCCAAACCTGCTCCGACTCTTCCCGACAAGCGGGTGCGGGTCATTGCGGCCGGATTGTGTAACGACCCATTGCGGCCGAGGAATTCCGCGCGGTCGCCGCTGACGGTGCGATTGGTGGCGTCGACATCGAAAAAGGCAATGCGGTCGGCAAATTCGGTGTTGTAGGCATTGTGCGCAAACAGCGCACCGCTGACCGGGTCTGACTCGGTGACGATGTGCATCGCCGACTTCGGTCGCAGGTCGCCGAGCACCCATTCGACATAGCCGGTGGCCGACAATTTTCTCTCGGAGCCAGAGTCATTGCGTATTTTTAAGACCGAATATTTGATCGACGCATCCATGGCGACATAGACCCACAATTCGGAATGGATGCCTTCCTCTGTGTGTTCAAAGACGCTGTAGCCGTGACCATGCCGGCTGACATAAGAACCCTGACCGCGACGCGGCAATGGCGTTGGCGACCAGAAGTGCCCGCTTTCCTCATCGCGCAGGTAAAATACCTCGCCGCTCACATCGGAAACCGAATCGTTATTCCATGGCGTCAGCCGGAATTCATGCGCATTCTCGCCCCAGGTGTAAGCTTGGCCACTTTCGGAAATCACGGTGCCAAAACGGGGATTTGCCAAAACATTGGCCCATGGTGCCGGCGTTGTCTTGTCGGCGCGGGTGCTGATGACGTATTCCTTGCCATCCGGGGTAAATCCACCGAGGCCATTGAACAATAGCAGGTCCTGTGCAGGTTCAATTGCAGCCTGCGTGATAGCTGCACGCGGTCGGGTTGGGTAAAACTGCGGCATGCGTATTTCCGGAGCGCCGCGCCGGCCGAGTTGTTCCGCCAGAGAGCCTCGGCTATCATTGAGGACTACCCGTGCCACGGTCTGCAGCAAGATTCTGTCTTCGGTCGACATCTGGTCGGCCAGGCGCACAAAAATTCCACCTGGGCGATCAATGGAATGGGCCTCGATGCCAGAAGCAATCAACCCCAGGATTTGTTCCTGCAAGACCTGTCGATAACCGGCGTGATCTTCATTCCAGATCACAAGATCGACTGCGAGACCTTTTAAGCGCCAATAGGAGTGCGCCTGTACCATCTGCCGCACCAAGTCGATGTTCTCCAGATTCTTGATCTGCAGCAGCACGATCGGCAAATCGCCGGAAATCGCGTAACTCCAGAGCCCTGACTGGCCACGACGATTCTTGAGCAAGATGCTTGCTTCCGCGCGCAGCTGGTCGTTTGCATAAATCACCGAGCCGGCCAAGCGGGCATAAAGTTGCGCATCAGCTTCGGTCGCATTGAGTTGGCGTAGAACCACTTGACTATGCGTCCACGCCAGCTCAAACACGCGGTCGGCGAGATAGCGATCCTGATATTTTGCAATCAAATGCAGGGCGTCGTCACGGGATTCGGCGGCGCCGATTACAATATCAATGACGGTTGTCTGTTCTGGCGCGAGTTTGATCTGAAAACGGATTGCCGCGATAGGGTCGAGCACCGAACCCTGGCTGCCGGAAAGTTCAGCGCTTTCACCCATAGCCTGCGGTGCAACGACCGTATTGCCCCGACCAAGAAATTTGGCGCGATCCGTTTCGAAGGAAATTTGCTTGACTTCCTCTCCGTGTGCAACCATCAGTTTGAGCATCCAAGGCATTTTCTCGTCGCTTGAACGTGGCCGCCGGCTGCACAAGATTGCATGCTGGGACGCCAGAATCTCGGTTTGCACAAACATGTTGCTGAACGCAGGATGCGCAGCATCGGCTGCCGCTGGCGCCAGGACAACTTCGGTGTAGCTGGTCACTTCTATCGTTTTGTATGCTCGTGACCGATTGGTGATGTGCGTCCGCCGCAACTCGATATCATCCTCTGGCGACACCACAATTTCCGTGTGCATTTCGATATCATTATCGCGCCGGCGAAATTCAGCTCTGCCTTCCGAGAAGATAACTTCGTAATTGTCCGGCTTGACCAGGGTAGGTTGATAGGTCGTGGACCAGAACGATCCCTCGTCGCAATCGCGCACGTAGCAGAACGAACCCCAATTATCACAGGTGCCGTCTTCGCGCCAACGCGTCAAGGCGAGGTCCTTCCAGCGGCTGCTGTTGCCGCCGGAGTTGGTCACCATCAGGTTATATCTGCCGTTGGACAATAGTTGCACTTCTGGCACGCGGGTGTCGATACGTTTTATGATGCGCATGGGCATTTCCTGCTCGTCGATTGTGGTTCGTATGTCGGCTAATTCGATAGCGTTGGAATAAAAAGCCGACGCCTTGGGAATTTTTTCCTGCAACAGCAGCATGGTGGCCTGGAACAACGGGTCTGATTCAAAGCGTTTTTGCATGGGCCGATCCAGCAAGTAGTAGGCCAGGGATAACAGGCCCATGCCCTGATGATGGGCCATGAACGACTGGATCAGCGCATGCGATTGCCCGCGTGGCAAACGTGAAGTCGTGTAGTCGATTGCCTCGTAAAGCCCAAATTTTCCCTCGAAGCCATCGTTGGCGAGGCGCTGCAAATTGTTGCAGGCCTGTTCAGGAGCGACCATCAGGGCGAGCATCGTCGCGTAAGGGGCCACCACCAGATCATCACCCAGCCCCCGTTTCAATCCCAGCCCCGGAACGCCGAAGGCACGATATTGGTAGTTCAGACTGGCATCGAAGGTATTGAAGCCGGATTCCGAAATCCCCCAAGGGACGTCACGTTGAGCCCCATATTCGATTTGCCGTTGCACGACCGAATTGTAGGTTTGGTCGAGCAAGGTATTTTCGAAAGTCGGCATGATCAACAGGGGCATCAAATATTCGAACATTGAGCCACTCCACGACATCAAAATCGGGTCGCCGCCCGCGATCGTTAATTGTCGTCCAAGGGCAAACCAGCTTTCTTGCGGCAACTGGCCTTGGGCAATCATCACAAAAGTGCACAGCCTGGCTTCAGAGGCCAGCAAGTCATAGCAACTACTATCGCAGCGTTGCTCGGCAACGGCGTAGCCGATTGTCATCAGGTGGGTGGCTTTGTCATACAGGAAGCCGCAATCCATCTGCGCGAATTCCGCCGCCTGAAGCGCCAGATTTTCAATTTCCTTGATACGCGCGATAGCTCGGAGGCTTGCTATTGAGAGCATTTCTCCTACGCCTTGAACTTCCTCATTGCCATTTTTCATCGTGTCTTCATGGCGAGCTTGGGCACTTTCGTCCAACCAATATGCTTCCAGTTCAACCAGTGAACGCAGCGTTGGGATTGAATCAAGCTTGGCTAGGTTGAGATTCTCGCCAAGCGAGCTGATCCAACTGCTCCAAGGAGCCAGAAACAGCAACTCATCGTACATGGCGCGACATTGACGCAACAATGCGGCAGCCCACCAAGCCAGGTGAAAACTTTCTTTCTGATCAATGCCGGCGACTAAACTTTCCGCGCTCGCGGTTAATTGCTGCAGGAGTGCATGGCACGCGCTGAGCGTGGTGATGCGCGTAATTTGCGCAGAATCCAGAAGCGCCTGGAATTGCGACAATTGCATTTGCGATGTTGTCCCGGCAAGATCCTGAAATACCTTGAAGGTATCGTCGATGCCGGCGATCAAACGTGGATTGATGATAGGCTGATCAATCAGCATCAGCAGGCCCGGCCGCAGAGTCAAAAGATGCCCGGCCAAATTGCCGCTATCCACCGTGGAAATGTACATCGGCAAGAGCGGTTTCAAGGTTTGAGTATCGTACCAATTGTAAAAATGGCCGCGATGACGTTCCATTGATGCCATGGTTCGCAGGGTATTGCTCGAACGTTCGAGCAATTGTCCGCCCGAAATATAAGCAAAATCGTAGGCCGAGAGATTGGCAAGTAATGCCAAGCCAATGTTGGTCGGCGAAGTACGATGCGCCACCACGGCGATTGGTCGTTCCTGAATGTTGTCAGGGGGAAGCCAATTGTCTTCGGGGCCGACCAGGGTTTCGTAATATGCCCAGATTTTGCGGGCCAGTCGATACAGGAAAATCGATTGCCCGTCATGCAAACGCACCTCTGCACGCACTTGCGGCTGGCTGATGCGCCACGCTATGGCTGGCGCTATTAACCATGCGAGCAGAAATGGGGCGGCCGCAATCAACGCGACTGGATGTATCGTCATTAGGGTAATGATCGATATCATGGACAGAGTCGGCGCAAACCACATGAGGCGGAACGATTTGACCAAACGATCGTCAGCTTGAGAGGCGATTTGATTCGATGGCGCCCATTCCAGTAAATGTCGGCGGCTAATCAGCATGCGCCACAAGGCGCGTGAAATTGCGTCTAAACTGACGAATGCATCGTAAGGCAGGAAGATCAGAGCAAGTGCTGCCTGAAAAAAATGTTGTTTGGTTGAGCGGAGTGATGCGTTCAGATGTTGCAGGACCAATATGTCGTTGGATTTTCGCATCAGGTCGAGCAAGGACGTGCTGAATGACGGGATCAACAATATGCCCAGGACCACGCAACTCCAAAACCACGGCGAGGGCGAGCAAGCCCAGCCGCACAACAACAATGCGGCCAGGCAGGAGGAGACCAGGCTGCGGCGCAGGTTGTCGAATATTTTCCATTGCGATAATGCCGAAAGGGGGTTTTTTTTGCGAAGGCCTCCGGCCTTTCCGGCCGGCGGCCGAGGCATCAACCAGGCAATCAACTGCCAGTCGCCGCGTATCCAGCGATGCCGGCGCTGCATATCGCTGCTATAGCGCGCTGGATATTCTTCAATTACATGTACATCGGAAAGTAATCCGGAGCGGGCATAGCATCCTTCCAACAAATCATGACTGAGAATCTGATTTTCAGGAAAACGTTCTGCTAACGACTGTTCGAAAGCATCGACGTCATAAATACCTTTTCCTATAAACGAACCTTCGCCAAATATGTCTTGATAGACGTCGGATGCAGCGCGTGTATAGGGATCAATACCGGAGTCGCCGCTGCAGAGGCGTTGATAGATGGATGCATTTGCCGAAGGCAAGCTCGCTGAGGCGCGCGGCTGCAAAATTCCGTAGCCGGCATCCACGCGCTGCTTGCTGACATCGAAGCGGGCCTGGTTGAGTGGATGGGCGATGGTGGCGACAAACTGGCGCGCGGAGTCGCGTGGCAGCTGAGTATCGGTATCCAGGGTGATCACATATTTGATGCTTGATAGGTTGCTCGTGTCGCCAACCACGCATGAAAATGGGTTGGCCGCCGCGTGGCGTAGAAATGAATTTAAATCGGCCAGCTTGCCGCGTTTTCGTTCGTGACCCATCCATATTTTTTCCTGGGAATTCCAGCTGCGCGCACGATGCAAAAGAAAAAACCTGTCCCCATTCTTATCGGTATACTTTTCATTCAATTGCTCTATTGCCAGGCGTGTTTGGAGCAAAAGCGGTTCATCGCGCTCGGTTGTTTCAGTAGGTGCATCGAGAAAATCTGTCAACAGGCAAAAGCGGATATGGTCGTCCCGGTTTGCCAGGAACCTGACTTCCAGCGCCTCACATAAATTGTCGATATTTTCAGCGCTTATCAGCATCGTCGGTACCACAACGAGAGTTTCGCATGTGGGGGAAATACCTTTGGAAAAATCCAATCGCGGCAATTGATGCGGTGTGACAATGATCGTCGCTACCCAGTTGACCAATCCGATTGCCAATTGACTTGTACTTAATAGGGCAAGAAAAGCCAGCGGTATCAACTGCCAATTCGGCACCGAATCGACGGTGGCCTTTTCCAGAATGCCGATGGAAAATAGCAGCGACAATAGCGAAATCGCGCCGAGATAAGTCAGTAACGGCGACTTATGGAAAATTCGCCGCCAAGACTCCAATGGCGATATCCGCATGGCGGCCGCACGCTCTAGTTGCGGCAAGCCGGCGCCGATCAGGAAGTAGCCGACATGTGCGAACGGCGCATCCTTGCCATTCACGATTAACGCCTGGGCAGCAAGGTTGATCGCATACTCGGCGATTTCGACTTCGCTTGCCTTGCTGCGCCGGCTGATGGTTTCAATCACGTGGCGATAGCGATCGCGCGTGGCGAAATCCATTAATCGATAGGCATCGTGCGGGTCGCGCAGCAAAGTTTGTTCGACAATGCTCAGTGTCTCGACAAACTCGCGCCAATCCATTTTTCCCAACAGGCGCAAGCTTCCAATGCTATTGCTGATCGACACCTGATCGCCTGCTTGTTGCTGGCTCTCCATTTGAATTAATTGCTCCACGGTCAAGCCGATTTCCGACAGGCGCGGGGCGATCCAGGTCAAGGGCAGGGTCAAGGCCGGCCCCTGTCCCTGCAGGCGACGTGCCAGCTCGGCGACGAATGACCCGACCATCGGCGGATCCGAGCGCGCCATGTCGGCAACCAATAGAATCAACCCGCTGGGATCTTTCTCGACGGTTTCAACCATTTGGTCGGCCCAGGTGTCAGCCAGATTGCAATTTATTCTGCTGGTGACCAGGCGTACTGCCACGCGCCGCAGGTTTTCGATCAAGGCCAGTCGCAGCATGATCGGGATCGCCCATAATTCTCCCAGTGTCAAGGCATTGACTTGCTGATATGACGCAACAAAGCGGGAAAGGCTTTCCGGATCAATTCGCCCGTCACCGTGCGAAATAGTTTGCAAGGCGATGTCATAGACGCGTGGATGTGCTGCCGATGCACCACTCATGAGGCGCGGCAATTCCTTGCTGTAGCCTTTTGGGAAATGCCTCTTTGCCGTGCGAATCTGCTCTTCGATCAAATAGAAATTATCCAGCAACCATTCCGCTGCCGGCGTAATTTGGCGCCCCTCTTTGAGCGCGACAGTCATTAAATTACATGCTTCGCTGAGCACGATTTCATTTTCTGCCAAGCGCGCCAAAAGCTGATCGCGCGATTTCCCAGGGCTTAATTTATGCGTTTTGGCCAGATTTTTTCCGTGCTCTTCCATTTGGACAATTCCAAACAGTTCAGCACGCAAAGGCGGCTCATCTTCGCTATGTCTGCCACGAAAATCGTTTTTGCTGACGACACCGGCCAGCCTCATGAGATTGGACAGGGAATTTTTATCGATGATCTTCAATGAGCGCTTCTCTTTCTTTTAAGCCACGTGGCAAAAAACAAGTAATAACTTGAACTTGATCTAGATCAGTGACGTCGACGTGCGCATGCAGAATGGCGTCCAGACTGGAACTTGCGATGCGCGTATGACGGGGATATTTCGGTTGAATAATGGTAATACGCCTATGGCGACCGCTCCGTTCGCTACCGAACATAGAATTTCCTCATTCGAGCCGCCCGGGAAAATGCAATCGAACACATCCGGTATGTGCGACAGCGCACAGTGCAATTCAAGGCAGATAGGCAGACTGATGGATTGATTCGACACGAGGCACTTTTCGCTCGTTGAACCGGCTGTCGGCCTTGAAATACCATTTGGTAGCAAGGCGATTAAAACAAGGAACGCAGATATGAGCCAACCACATGGCCGCACAAGTTTGGCAGATGCTCTGGTTGTTTTTGGCGTGACAGGCGACTTGGCGCATAAAATGATTTTTCCCGCGCTTTATGCAATGGTTAAACGCGGTACGCTCAACGTGCCGGTGATCGGCGTCGCTTCGTCGCCGTGGAGCACTGATCGACTTCATAAACAAGCTATAGATAGCATCAAACAGGCTGGCAAGATTGACGATCCCGCTGCCCTGAAGCGTCTACTTGGATTGCTTAAATACGTGGGGGGCGATTACAACGATCCGGATACGTTCATTGCGCTGAAGCAGGCATTGGGAAAATCCCGCCATCCAGCGCATTACCTCGCCATTCCACCGGCACTCTTTGCAACCGTGATTAAAGGGCTGGATGCCGCGGGTCTTGCGGCTAAAGCCCGTGTGATCGTCGAAAAACCCTTCGGGCGGGATTTGGCGTCCGCACGCGAACTGAATCGAATTGCGCTGTCGGTGTTTCCAGAAGATGCGATTTTTCGCATCGATCACTATCTGGGAAAGGAGGCGATCATGAATATTTTGTATTTTCGCTTCGCCAATTCCTTTCTTGAACCGATCTGGAATCGCAATTATGTGGCTAGTGTGCAGATCACCCTGGGTGAATCGTTCGGTGTGAAAGGCCGCGGTGCATTTTACGAAAGCGCGGGTTGCCTGCGCGACGTAGTACAAAATCACTTATTTCAGATTGTTGCGCTATTGGCGATGGAGCCGCCTGCCTTTCAGGGTTTTGGTGCGGTTCAAAATGAAAAAGCCAAGGTTTTTCAGGCAATGCGGAAGCTGGTTCCAGATGATATGGTGCGTGGTCAATATTCCGGATATCGCAAGGAAGCTGGCGTGGCGAAGCATTCGGAGGTAGAGACATTTTGTGCGGTGCGCATGTTTATCGATTCCTGGCGCTGGCAGGGCGTCCCCTGGTACTTGCGCGCGGGGAAATGCCTGGCATCAACTGCGGCGGAAGTCGTGGTGGAATTGAAGCCGCCTCCGCAAATGTTGTTTGATGATTCCATGCCGGCGCACGGGCGAGCCAACTATCTACGCTTTCGACTTTCTCCCAATTCGGCTGTCGCGTTAGCTGCACGTGTGAAGCGAGCCGGCAAAAAATTTGTTGGCGAGCAACAAGAATTATTTTTACTGGACGAGCAACCCGGGGCCGAAACACCATACGAACTTCTGTTGGGCGATGCCATGGCTGGCGATGGCGCACTCTTTACCCGCGAAGACGCAGTCGAGGCGGCATGGGCCGTAGTCGACGGGGTGCTTGATACGCATGGCCCGCTGCACACCTACAAGCCTGGCAGCTGGGGGCCAAAGCAAGCAAATGCGCTGATTGCCCCCGATGGTAGCTGGTATAACCCGGTCGTGTGAAAAGAAAAATATGACCGAGCCAAGCGAATTGGTATTTCTTCTGGATGTCGACAATACCCTGCTCGATAACGATCGTATTGTGACCGATATTGGCAACCGTCTCGCGCATGAATTCGGCGATGAAAACCGGCTGCGTTATTGGAAAATATTCGAAACTTTGCGTACTGAGCTTGGCTACGTCGATTACCTCGGGGCTTTGCAACGATATCGCTTGGATGCCACAACCGACACGTCGCTATTAATGATGTCTTCTTTCCTGCTCGATTATCCGTTTGCCGATCGTTTGTTCCCAGGTGTTCTGGAGATGCTCGCTAGCTTGCGCAGCTGGGGGAAAACCGTGATTGTGTCGGACGGTGATATCGTATTTCAACCGCGCAAGATACAACGATCCGGGCTGTGGGATGCGGTTGAGGGCAGGGTCTTGATTTATCGACACAAAGAGCAGATGCTGGAAGATATCGAGCGACAATTTCCAGCGGCCCACTATGTCATGGCGGATGACAAATTGCAGATATTGGCGGCGATGAAGGTTATCTGGGGCAATCGCTTGACCACGGTTTTTCCGCGACAGGGGCATTATGCATTGGATCCGGCGAATATTGCCGGCTATCCGTCTGCCGACATATCGCTCGATCATATCGGTGATTTGGCCGATATTAACTTTTCTGCCTTACTTCCATGATCTGTGTGGCAACGTACAGATTGATGTTGCGTTCGCCTTTAGGCTGTAAATTAACCCAAATCGGGTATCGTATTTTTGTCATCAAACCAAAGGCTTCAGGTCAATACCATGCAAATCCAAATTAATACCGATAACACGCTGGAAAATCACGCACCGCTGACCGCGCATGTAGAATCAGTAGTTAACGAAAAACTGCACCGATTTAGCGAGCGTATTTCGCGCGTCGAAGTTCACCTTAGCGTGACCAATGATCACAAGCAAAGTGGCGGCGAGCACCGATGTGTGATGGAGGCGCGGATCGAAGGCCATTCGCCTATTGCTGCAAGCGACCATGCAAGCAGTTTGCATCAGACCATTCATGGCGCCGCCGAAAAATTACGAAGAGCAATCGAAAGCACATTTGGCCGGATTAACGACAGCGCTAAAGGTTCCGATGCCTACGCCGATCCAGAAGCTGCTCAGGGAACACTCGAGCAAGATCACGTCGAATGACATAGGTAGCGCCAAGGAAAGATAAGTCTCATGGATACAGAAATTTCAGTTACCCCAACGGTCGCTTCCCTGGACGAGTTGTGCGTCAATACCTTGCGTTTCCTTGCCGTCGATGCAGTGCAGAAGGCAAATAGCGGGCATCCGGGGCTGCCTCTGGGTGCGGCTCCCATGGCTTACGTATTATGGACGCGCCTGCTGAAACATCATCCCTCCAACCCTGATTGGTTCAACCGCGACCGCTTCGTTTTGTCTGCCGGGCATGGGTCGGCGCTCCTGTACAGCCTGCTGCACCTTACCGGTTATGCAGTGCCGCTGGACCAGATCAAGCAGTTTCGCCAATGGGGCAGCATAACGCCGGGACATCCGGAACGCGGTGTCACTCCCGGAGTCGAGACCACAACCGGGCCGCTGGGCCAAGGTTTTGCCAACGGTGTCGGCATGGCCATAGCAGAATCGAATTTGGCGGCGCGCTATAACCGTCCCGGTTTTAGCGTCGTCGATCATCATACCTATGGCATTGTCAGCGACGGCGACTTGATGGAGGGCATCGCATCTGAAGCGGCATCGCTGGCCGGGCATTTGCAACTCGGGAAATTGATTTATCTTTACGACGACAATCGCATTACCCTTTCTGCGTCAACGGATATGAGTTTCACGGAAGATCGCGCCCGTCGCTTCGACGCATACGGGTGGCATACTCAAATCGTTGCAGACGGCAACGACTTGATATCGATCCAGAATGCTTTGCAGCGGGCACGCAGGGAAACCTCGCGACCATCGCTAATATTGGTACGCACCCATATCGGATTCGGCTCACCCCATAAGCAGGACACGTTCGAGGCGCACGGCTCGCCCCTTGGTGTGGAAGAGGTGCGCTTGACGAAGGCGAACCTGGGTTGGCCGACGGAACCACTTTTTTACATACCTGAGCAGGCACAATCCCATTTTTTGTCAGCACTTGAGGCTGGAAAGCTGGCCGAGGAAAAATGGAACGATGTGATGAATGGATATGAGCGAGCGTTCCCGGAACTTGCTTCGGAATTGCAGCAGTCGGTGCATAGCGAATTGCCCACCGCCTGGGATACGGAAATTCCCGAGTTTCCGGCTGACGTCAAGGGACTCTCCACCCGGGTTGCCTCCGGAAAAATCATGAATGCCGTAGCGGCCCGGCTGCCTACGTTGATTGGCGGTTCAGCCGATCTAGATCCATCGACCTTCACTGCGTTAAAAAATCTGGGCGATTTTCAGCCTTCCAATATAGAAAATGGCGATCGCCAGGGTTCCGACGGTGGAGGCTGGTCGTACGCCGGACGCAATCTGCATTTCGGTGTGCGTGAACACGCAATGGGTGCGATCATGAACGGGCTGGCGGCCCATGGCGGGATGGTGCCATATGGATCGACATTTCTGGTCTTTGCCGATTACATGCGACCGCCGATCCGACTTGCCGCCCTGATGGGCCTGCACGTCGTGTATGTGTTCACCCACGACAGTATTGCCGTCGGCGAGGACGGTTCTACCCATCAACCCATCGAGCAATTGGCCAGTTTGCGGGCAATTCCAGGGTTGATCGTCATTCGCCCTGGCGATGCCAATGAAACCGCAGCAGCATGGCGCGTGGCGCTGACATCGCTCAAGCAACCAGTGGCATTGGTGTTGACAAGGCAATCCGTGCCAACGCTTGATCGCACGCAGTTTGCTGCGGTCGATGGCTTGCTGTCCGGCGCCTATATTTTGGCAGACGCGCCGAACGGCAATCCCGATCTGATTCTTATCGCCAGCGGCTCTGAAGTTGGCTTGATCGTCGAGGCAAGGCAGAAGTTATTGTTACAAGGGCGGCAGGTTCGGATCGTGTCGATGCCGAGCTGGGAATTGTTCGATGCCCAAACTTTGGAATACCGGAACCGGGTATTGCCGCCTGCGATCAGCGCTAGGCTTGCCGTCGAGGCCGGGGTATCGCAAGGATGGCATCGCTATGTCGGCACGGAAGGCGATGTACTCGCTATAGATCGCTTTGGCGCCTCTGCACCGGGCGATGTGATGATGCAAGAGTTTGGATTCACGGTGGACAATATATGCAAACGTGCGCTGGCGCTTATTAATTCGTCATCGTGATTGCCAAGAATATCGAATTTTAATTTATGTAACGTTGCAACATCTTGAATACGGAGTTTCGCGATGCAAATAGGCATGATCGGATTGGGGCGCATGGGCGCCAACATGGTACGTCGGTTGATCAAGGGCGATCATGACTGCGTAGTGTTTGACCTGCAGGAAGCTGCGGTGAAAGATATTCAACAACCTGGCGTAACCGGCACTACATCGATTGCCGACCTGGTTGGCAAACTGGATCATCCGCGCGTAATTTGGCTAATGGTACCGGCGGCGGTAGTGGATGAAGATCTGGCTATATTGACGCCGCTACTCGCTGCCGGTGACATTATCATTGATGGCGGCAACTCCTATTATCACGATGATATCCGGCGCGGCAAGGAATTGAAGGAGCGTGGAATTCACTATCTGGATGTCGGCACCAGCGGCGGCGTCGCCGGTTTTGAACGCGGCTATTGCCTGATGATCGGTGGCGAAAAAGAAATTGTCCAGCACCTTGCACCAATTTTTGCGACGCTGGCGCCTGGCGCTGATGCAGCGCCGCCGACCAGCGGGCGGGAAAAGAAAGACAGCACCGCAGATCAAGGATATCTGCACTGTGGGCCACAAGGAGCCGGCCATTTCGTCAAGATGATTCATAACGGCATCGAATACGGCATCATGGGCGCTTATGCTGAAGGCTTGAATATTCTGCGCCACGCGAACGTTGGAAAAGACAAGAGCGAAACAGATGCGGAGACCACTCCGCTGCGTAACCCGGAACACTATCAATATGAATTAGATCTTCCGGAAATTACGGAACTTTGGCGTCGTGGCAGTGTAATCGGGTCTTGGCTGCTTGATCTTACTGCCGGCGCGCTTCTGAAAGATCCGCAACTGGAGAGTTACGCCGGCCGGGTTTCGGATTCCGGCGAAGGCCGATGGACTATAGTCGCCGCCATCGATGAAGCAGTGCCGGTCCCGATTTTGAGCGCGGCACTGTTTGAACGATTCAGTTCACGCGGCGAATCCGATTTTGCCGATAAATTATTGTCCGCCATGCGGCATGGTTTCGGTGGGCATAACGAAAAGCCTGACAAGTAAATTTCGCAACGATAACCTTAAGAGAGAATCCCATGAACGCGACTCAACAGTTGCACCAGCTCGGACAAAGCTTGTGGCTCGACAATATTACACGCGGTCTTTTGGATAGCGGCACGCTGCAACAATACATTCATGATTACGCGGTTACCGGGCTTACCTCGAATCCGACGATTTATGAGCAGGCGATTCGCAGCAGTAATTTGTACGACCACACCATCAAGGAAAAATCCGCAGCGGGGAAGTCCGGCGCGGAGCTGTTTTTCGACCTGGCGCTGGAAGACTTGACGCAAGCTGCAGATCTTTTCGATCCGATTCACAAGGCCACTTTGGGTGTCGACGGCTGGGTCTCGCTGGAAGTATCTCCTTTGCTGGCAAATGATGCCAACGCAACGATACAAGAAGCGATGCGGCTTCATGGCCGCGCTCAGCGAGATAATCTCTTCATCAAGATTCCTGGGACGCCATCGGGTTTTATCGCAATTGAAGAGGCGATCTTTTCCGGTGTGCCAGTCAACGTCACCTTGCTGTTCTCGTGCGAGCAATACCAAGCAGCTGCATTAGCTTACATGCGCGCGATCGAACGACGTCTTGCCGCTGGCCTCGATCCCAGGATCGCATCGGTTGCATCGGTATTTATCAGTCGATGGGATGTCGCGGTCAAGGATAAAGTTCCTGCTACGCTGCATAACAAACTGGGTATCGCGATAGCGCAACGCACTTATCGGGCATATCAGGAATTATTGAGCTCGCCACGCTGGAGAAAATTGGCGGATGCCGGCGCCCAAGCCCAGCGCCTGCTGTGGGCCAGCACCGGCACCAAAGACCCCGCAGCACTGGACACCCTTTATTTGCAGGCGCTTGCTGCGCCAGATACGGTTAATACCATTCCTGAAAAGACATTGCTGGCATTTTCCGATCACGGTGTAGTAGGGCAGAGCATGGCAACTGATGGCGGTAACGCTGAGCAGGATATTGCATCGTTTGCGCAAGCCGGCATTGATATTGATGCGCTTGCTGAGCGCCTGCAGCTGGAGGGAGCGGAGTCGTTCACGAAATCGTGGAACGAATTGTTGACGATGATCTCCAACAAGAGTGCGGTGCTTGCCAAAGGCGAGACCGAAACACCTCAACCTGCGTGAAATAAGTTCTACGCCAGGATTCAGGAAATATCGCATGGAGCTGCTATGAATATTGGCTATATAAAACCACTTTACTTGTTACCGTTCGATCATCGCGATTCCTATGTCAGCGGCATGTTCCAATTTAAGCCGCCGCTTTCGAAGGAGCAATACAAACGGGTGGTCGCCAGCAAGCAACTCATCTATGACGGATTTCTGGCGGCGCTGAATAATGATGCTTTGCGCTCACATGCCGGTATCTTGATCGATGAGGAATTTGGGGCAGACATTCTGCGTGATGCCATCAAGAAAGGCTTTGCTAGCGCAATCTCGGTTGAGAAGAGCGGTTCGGATGAATTCGAGTTCGAGTATGGCGATGCTTTCGCCACGCATATCGCTTCCTTCAAGCCGACCTTTGCGAAAGTCTTGGTGCGTTACAACCCGGAAGGCGACATTGCGCTGAATTTGCGCCAGACATCGCGGTTGTTGCGACTGTCCAATTATTGCCGCTCGAGCCAACGGCTGATGTTTGAATTGTTAGTGCCGGCGACTCCGGCGCAGATGGATCGATTTGGCGGTGACAAAGACGCCTATGATCGACAATGCCGTCCTGCTTTGATGATTCAAGCGATTTGCGCATTGCAAGATGCCGGCATAGAGCCCAGCATTTGGAAAATCGAAGGCTTGGATAGTCGAGAGGATTGCGAAAAAGTGGTGGACGCAGCACGCCGTCAAGGGCGAAGCGAAGTTGGTTGTATTGTGCTAGGACGGGGTGCCGACGAAAAGAAAGTCGAGGAATGGCTGGCAGTCGCTGCGCCGGTTCCGGGTTTCATCGGCTTCGCGGTCGGCCGCACGACATTCTGGGATGCAGTGGCGGCATTTGAATCGAACAAGATCAGCAGGGAAGAAGCGGTGTCGCGTATCGCGGAACGCTATCGGCTTTGGGTAAGTACTTTTGAAGAAGCACAATCCGCTCAGGCCGCTCGTCCACCGGAGTTGGTAGGTGCAACTGCCACGAGACTTAACGCATGAAAATCAGCCCTTTGGCAGGGAAGCCCGCTCCATCGTCAATACTGGTGAATGTGCCACGCCTTGTATCGGCCTATTACACGGAACTGCCGGATTCTTCGGTGGCGGCGCAACGTGTTGCATTTGGTACTTCGGGGCATCGTGGATCATCGTTCGAAGCCAGTTTTAACGAATTGCATGTGCTGGCAATCAGCCAGGCCATCTGCGAATATCGTGCCAAGCAGAATATCACCGGCCCCTTGTTTCTTGGTATCGATACGCATGCATTGTCGATACCGGCTAGCGCCAGTGCGCTCGAAGTACTCAGCGCCAACGGCGTGGACGTCATGTTGTCCCTAAATGACGAATACACTCCCACGCCCGCGGTGTCATTGGCGATCCTGATGCATAATCGCGGGCGCAGAACCGGCCTTGCCGATGGCATTGTGATTACGCCGTCCCATAATCCGCCGGATAATGGTGGCTTCAAGTACAACACCCCGAACGGTGGGCCGGCCGACACCGTCGTCACTGGCTGGATCGAAGCGAAAGCCAACGAATATTTGCAAAACGGGCTTGCCGGAGTCAAACGCATGCCATTCACCAAGGCATTGCGCGCCGAGACCACGCATCGCTATGATTACCTTACGACATACGTGACTGAGCTCGAGCAGATAATCGACATGAATGTGATTCGATCCGCAAACTTGCGGATTGGAGTCGACCCGCTTGGCGGCGCCGGTGTGCACTATTGGGAAAGAATCGGTGAGCGTTATGACCTGAACCTGACCGTGATTAGCGACGAAGTCGATCCTACTTTCAGCTTCATGACGGTTGATTGGGACGGCCGCATTCGTATGGACCCATCGTCAAGCTACGCCATGCAGCGCCTGATTCACCGGCGGCGCCGTTACGACATTGCGTTTGCATGCGACACCGATCACGATCGGCACGGCATCGTCACTCCTGACGTCGGCTTACTTCCGCCTAATCATTATCTCGCGGTTGCCATTGACTATTTGTTCCAGCATCGTCCTCATTGGTCTAAAACGGCAGGTGTTGGCAAAACTGTCGTTAGTACGCAAATGATTGATCGTGTCTGTGCTCGACTAGAGCGGAAATTGCTAGAAGTACCCGTTGGCTTCAAGTGGTTTGTCGATGGTTTGAGCGATGGCACTCTCGGATTCGGCGGGGAGGAAAGTGCCGGGGCGTCCTTTTTGCGCCTTGACGGACACGCCTGGACTACCGATAAGGACGGCCTTGTACCCGCGTTGCTGGCGGCCGAAATGACAGCCCGGGCAGGGCACGATCCTGGCGTCGCCTACAGTCGCTTGACCAAAGAATTCGGCGATCCGGTCGCGGCTCGAGTCGAAGCGGTTGCAACACCGAGCCAGAAGAAAAATCTGTCGAAGTTGTCGGCGCAGCAAATTCGTTCAACCGAACTTGCCGGGCAGAAAATTGTTCAGATACTTACCAATGCCCCCGGCAACGATGCGCCGATCGGTGGTATAAAGGTAATCACTGCGGATGGTTGGTTCGCAGCGCGGCCATCCGGCACGGAAGACATCTATAAAATTTACGCCGAGAGTTTTCAAGGGAAAGATCATTTGCAACGCATTCTAAAAGAGGCGCAAGAGATTGTCGATGTCGCGATTTCAGGAAATGATGCGCAGCGGCAATCACCCCAAGGTAGGGCGGGATAAGATGTCGCGACCAAAAATGTTGGCCGCTCGATTTCATTTCGACCGTTTGATATGAGCGGAAGAATCTTATCCACTGAAGCCGAACTGGACATTCTCCAGCGCGAATCATTTCGCTATTTCATGCACGAAACCAATCCGATAAATGGCTTGGTGATCGACAAGAGCGCACCCGATTGGCCAGCCAGCATTGCCGCTGTGGGTCTCGCGTTGACTGCTTATCCGATTGCGATTGAACGCGGCTTCATCACACGTACTGAAGCGGTCGAACGTGTGCTGACCACTTTGCGCTTTTTCTGGAATAGCCCGCAAGGCCCCGAAGCGGACGCGACCGGGTATCGCGGTTTTTATTATCATTTCCTGGACATGAATACCGGGCGGCGTGCCTGGAATTGCGAACTCTCGACGATTGATAGCGCCTTTTTTTTGGCTGGGGCCCTGGCTGCCGGCGAATATTTCGACGCGGCGGCCCCTGATGAAGTTGAAATTCGCACCTTGGCCGACTCGCTGTATCAACGAGCCGATTGGACATGGGCACAGGCGGACGGCGCCGCGCTATCGATGGGCTGGACGCCGGAGAACGGCTTCTTGCCATATCGCTGGGAGGGCTATGACGAAGCGTTGCTGTTGTACATACTAGGACTTGGCTCGCCAACACATCCATTACCGGAAAGCAGTTATTTGAGCTGGGCATTGGCCTATAAGTGGGAACGAAGTTACGGGTACGATTACCTTTACGCCGGACCATTATTCGCACATCAACTATCGCACATCTGGATCGATTTTCGTGGCATACAGGATGCCTTCATGCGGGACAAGGGAATCGACTACTTTGAAAATAGCCGGCGCGCGACACTGATTCAGCAGCAATACGCAATCCACAATCCGCATGGATTTTCCGGTTATGGCGAATTCTGCTGGGGCTTCACAGCAAGCGATGGGCCGGGCCCTGCGGTGCTCACTGTAAATGGTGTCGAACGCGAATTTTTCGATTACGTTGCTCGCGGTGTGCCGCATGGTCCCGACGACGGCACTATTGCGCCTTGGGTGGCGGTAGCCTCGTTACCGTTCGCGCCGGAAATCGTGTTGCCCACCATTGATCATTTTGTGCATCAAATTGGCTTGAAAGCGGGTAATCCTTACGGTTTCAAGTCAACTTTCAACCCTACCTATTCCTGTAAATCCAACACCGCCTATGGCTGGATGTCGCCCTGGCATTTTGCCATCAATGAAGGGCCGATCATGTTGATGATCGAGAATTATCGCAGTGAGCTGACTTGGAATCTGATGCGGAATAATTCGTACATTGTCCAAGGTCTGCGGCGAGCCGGATTTAGCGGCGGCTGGCTATGACATCCTCAAGTTTAATTCTTCCGCCGTCTTCAAAACTGATTTTATCTGTGTGATGCCGCACAGATAGGGCCGCCATCTGCGTTCATACTGATTTAAAGACAAATCGGCAAAGGAAAAGTTCCTGTTCGGAGATTTTCATTGCATTGAAATGTCAGTTCATTATGTCTTGGCACCCCAAGAGTCCATAAAAGTTTTGATAAGGAATCAGGAAATGACCTACGATAATCGCATCGCTCATGGCTTCTTCAGAGGAAATGAACCCAGGATATCGTCCACTCTACCAGGTGCCAAGCAATTGAAAAAAACCTCCGCTAACAGAGTGCAGAGATTGACTACAAGATTATCGTTCGTCGATCGCGTGACGAAACTGTTGGGTGGGCTCAAGCAGAAAAAGACCATCCTTGTCAATTCTCGTAGCATTGGAGTTGACATGCTTCCGTCAGCCATAAAGGCTGGTAAAAATCTTTTTCCGAGTGGACGTGCATCTGCGGGAACCACAAAAGGTGCGGCTTTTCTGCGATCCAATAGTAACGGTCGACATTGGTTTGTGAGCAACGGCACACGTGAAAAATTGTCCCATACGGCGTCAAATCTTGGATGATGGCATAGGGTAACAGCCGAATGTGAAACCGCATTTCCAGCATTCGAATTTCCATTGTTCTGTCGTATCCATCCGCTTACGGCTGAGATGATCGCTAATACTTGCACGCTACAGCCGCAGCGTCATTTCCATCTTTTTCTTAAAGCACAACGCTGGTGCGATACCGCGCGAGCTCGTAGGCGCTGCCATTAAATCGCGTCCTTGATGCGATGGACGATACCTAATGTGCGCTACCGAACGGAGTGTCGATGGTATTGAACGGACAATTGAGACCGTTACGAATATGCAAATGGAATAAATACTGGGTGGCCCACCTCACGCGATGTTTGGTGGATCAGCCTGGAACGATGTTACGTCGAACAGGGGGGATTTTTTGAGTGATGACACCGATGGGCATGTGGCAGTTGCTCCCGATCAGCCGCGGCCACAGCCGCAGTCGCTAAGCGGACTCAAGTCGCGCAAGCACAAGCGGGCGCGAATTGTCATTTGGATTGCGTCGACAATTGCGGTTTTACTGGTGCTCGTACTGGTTATACTCTATTTCAGCGGGACGAAAAAGGCAGCACCTGCGGCGCCCGGAATTTCCATTACCACCACGACCGCCACCAAGGGAGACATCGGCGTCTATCTTGATGCAATCGGCACCGTCACGCCAATCCATACTGCTTCCATTTCCAGTCAGGTCAACGGCCTGGTGATGACGGTGCACTTCAAGGAGGGCCAACTGGTCAAGGAAGGCGATGCCCTGATCGACATTGATCCGCGCCTATATCGGGCGACGCTATTGCAGGCGCAAGGCGCTCTCGAAAGAGATGAAAACCTGCTGGCTCAGGCTCGTATGGACGCAGAGCGTTATCGCAAGGCGTGGGCTGGTGAAGCGATTTCCAAGCAAACCCTGGACGATCAGGAAAAGCTGGTATTGCAGGACGAGGGCATTGTTAAAAACGATCAGGGAACGGTGCAATACGATCAACTACAGGTCGCTTTCTGCCATATCACCGCACCAATCGCCGGGCGCGTCGGCCTACGACTTGTGGATCCCGGCAATGTGGTGCAATCTGCGGGGACGACCACGCTGGTGGTCATCACGCAATTGAGCCCGATCACCGTTATCTTTACGATTCCGGAAGACAGTCTCGGACAAGTTCAGGCTCACCTGGGTGCGCAAGCCCTCAAGGTATCTGCCTTCGAACGCACCGCGCAGACCATCATCGCCAACGGTGAGCTGCTGACGCTGGACAACCAGATCGACACCACCACCGGAACGGTCAAGGCACGGGCTGTGTTCGATAACAAGAACGGCGCATTATTCCCGAATCAGTTCGTCAATACCCGCTTGCTGGTCAATACCGTACAAGGAGCGACGCTGATTCCGGCATCGGCGATTCAGCAAAACGGCCAGGCATCGTTCGTGTACGTGATTCAAAACAATATTGCGCATATGCGCAGCGTTACACCGGGCGTAACCAATGGGGGCTTTACACAGGTAACAGGCCTCAACCCCGGTGAGGTAGTTGCAGACAGCAGCTTTGACAAGTTGCAGGACAATGCGAAAGTCGTAGTGGTGGCGCCGCCTTCGGCAACTCCGCCAGCACCTGCAAAACCTGTGACCAGCGGCAGCGGTAGCACGTGAGCCCGTCGCGCCCGTTCATCCTGCGGCCGGTCGCGACCGCGCTGCTGATGGTGGCGATCCTGCTGGTCGGTTTGGTCGGCTATACGCAATTGCCGGTCTCGGCCTTGCCGGAAGTCGACTATCCAACCATCCAGGTACTGACCTTTTATCCCGGCGCCAGCCCGGACGTGATCGCCACTACCGTTACCGCGCCGCTCGAACGTCAATTCGGCGAACTGCAGGGCCTGAGCCAGATGACCTCGACCAGTTCGGGCGGCACCTCGGTCATCGTGCTGCAGTTCAACCTGTCGCTGTCGATCGATGTCGCCGAAGAGGAGGTGCAGTCCGCCATCAACGCTGCACAGAGTTTTTTGCCCTCCAATTTACCTTCTCCCCCGACGTATAGCAAAACCAATCCGGCCGATGCGCCGGTTCTGACCTTCGCCGTTACTGCCAACTCGATGCCGTTGTCCCAGGTCGAGGATCTGGTCGACACGCGCCTGGCGCCGAAGCTTTCGCAGCTCAATGGTGTCGGCTTGGTCACCATTAGCGGCGGCCAGAAGCCTGCCGTCCGCATCCAGGCCAATCCGGCTGCACTGTCGTCGTATGGCATCAATATGGAGGACCTGCGGACTGCGCTGACGCAAGCGAGCGTCAATGCCGCAAAAGGGAACTTCGATGGCCCGCGCCAGGATTTCCAGATCAACGCCAACGACCAGCTGGTCACCAGTGCGGATTACAAGAAAGTAGTAGTGGCTTATCGCAATGGCGCGCCGGTGATGCTGACCGACGTTGCGCGCATCGTCGACGGCGTCGAAAACAATAATCAGGCGGCGTGGATGGATTTGACGCCGGCAGTGATCGTCAACGTGCAGCGCCAACCCGGTGCCAACACCATTAGCGTTATCAAAAGCATCAAGAAACTGATGCCGCAACTGCAGGCGGATCTGCCGACTGGCATCAAGGTGACCACGCTAACCGATCTCACCACGCCGATCGAAGCCTCGGTATCCGATGTCGAATTTGAATTGATGCTAACGGTTGCGCTGGTGGTGCTGGTCATCTTTCTTTTCCTGCGCAATTTGTATGCCACCATCATCCCCAGCGTTGCGGTGCCGCTGTCGTTGGTTGGCACCTTCGCGGCGATGTACGTGCTTGGTTACAGTTTGGATAACCTGTCGCTGATGGCGCTGACCATTTCGACCGGCTTTGTGGTCGACGATGCCATCGTGATGATCGAAAACATCACGCGCTACATCGAGGCCGGCGATACACCGATGGAGGCAGCGCTCAAGGGTGCAGAGCAGATTGGCTTCACCATCATGTCGTTGACCGTGTCGCTGATCGCGGTATTGATTCCGCTGTTATTCATGGGCGATGTAGTGGGGAGGCTGTTCCGTGAATTCGCGGTAACCTTGGCCGTCACGATCGTCGTATCCGCAGTGGTTTCGCTGACGCTGACACCGATGATGAGTGCGCGCATCCTGCGCCATACGCCAAAAGAACAGCAGGGCAAGTTTTATCAAGCATCGGAACGCGTGTTCGAGCGCATGATTGCGTTCTACGGGCGCACGCTGAAGTTCGTGCTGGGCTACCAGACCATCACGTTACTTGTTGCCCTGGCAACGCTGTTGCTGACCGGCTTTCTGTATGTGATGATTCCCAAGGGGTTTTTCCCGGTGCAGGACACCGGCGTGATCCAGGGTATCTCACAGGCTTCGCCGACCATCGGCGCGAAGAGCATGGCGGCCAAGCAGCAGGAACTGGCCAAGGTCATCCTGGCCGACCCGGCGGTCGCCAGTCTGTCGTCGTTTGTCGGTGCGGATGGCACTAACATCACCACCAATAGCGGCCGCATGTCGATCAATCTCAAGTCGCTGGACCAGCGCAGCATGAGCGCTTCCGACGTCATTCGCAGGCTCAAGAAGAAACTGGAGCAGGTGCAGGGCATTCAGCTATACATGCAACCGGTGCAAAATATTACATTGGACGATCGGGTCAGCCGCACCCAATATCAATATACGCTGGAAGACCCGGACCCGGTTGAATTGAACTTGTGGGCCAACCGCTTCATCGGCGAACTCAGTAAGCTTCCGGAATTGGAAGATGTCGCCAGCGATCAGCAAATGGGAGGCTTGGCGGTCTACCTGGATATTGACCGCGTCACCGCTTCACGCCTGGGAATAGCGCCGTCCACCATCGACAATACGCTGTACGACGCTTTCGGGCAACGCCAGATCAACACGATGTATACGCAGGTCAACCAATACCACGTGATCCTTGAAGCGCAGCCGCAATTTCAGCTTGATCCGGAAATGCTGAATCATCTGTACATCCAGGCCAACGCCTCGGCGGGGGCCAGCGGCGCTGGCGCCTCGACTTCGTTTTCATCCACCACATCGGCGGCGGCAGGTTCGAATGCGCTCACTACCACGGCACTATATACACCCGCAGCCAATACGCTTGCGGCGCCGGCAAACGCGCTGTCGCCAATCAGTACCTCGTCAGGAACTGGCACCGCCGGCACCAGCTCGGCCATGAGTACCGCCGTGCCGTTCAGCGCCTTCTCGCATTTTGTGAAAACCAGTGAACCGCTTTCGATTACTCACCAGGGGCAATTCCCGGCCATCACCGTCTCGTTCAATCTGGCGCCGAATGCCGCTCTTGGCGACGCATTGAGCGCAATCGACAAAGTTCAGCAACGCATGCATCTGCCAAGCAGCGTGCAGGCGGGGTTTCAAGGGACTGCTGAATCGTTTCGCGCGTCACTATCGAATGAGCCTTTGCTGATTCTTGCCGCCCTGGTTACTGTCTATCTCGTGCTTGGGATCTTGTACGAGAGCTTCATTCATCCAATTACGATTCTGTCGACGCTGCCGTCAGCGGGCGTGGGCGCTTTTCTTGCCCTTATCCTGTTCCACCAGGATTTGAGCGTGGTTGCCATTATCGGCATTGTGCTGTTGATCGGTATCGTAAAAAAGAACGGCATCATGATGGTCGACTTTGCACTGGAAGGCGAACGCAAGGAAGGCAAGAATGCCACCGATGCCATCTACGACGCCTGTCTGCTGCGCTTTCGCCCGATCATGATGACGACGATGGCGGCGTTGCTGGCCGGATTGCCGCTGGCCTTGGGTAGCGGCTTCGGCTCGGAATTGCGCCGTCCGCTCGGTATTGCGATGGTCGGCGGTCTCTTACTCAGCCAGTGCTTCACGCTGTATACCACGCCGGTCATCTATATCTTCTTCGACAAGCTGGCACATCGTTTTTCCAGTAGGGAGAAGAAGCAAGACAAGTCCGCCAAGCCCCAACAAAAGGCGGACGCCCAACCCGAACCAGAAGCGAACCCATGAGCGTATCGTCGCCCTTCATCAACCGGCCGGTGGCGACCACGCTGTTGACGGTGGCGATTGCGCTGGCCGGGGCGATTGCATTCAACATCCTGCCGGTTTCGCCCCTGCCGCAAGTTGATTTCCCTACCATATCCGTCAGCGCCAGTTTGCCGGGTGCCAGCGCTGAGATCATGGCGTCGTCGGTGGCGACGCCGCTGGAGCGGCAGTTCGGGCATATTGCCGGCGTCACGGAAATGACTTCGTCCAGTTCGCTCGGCAGCACTTCGGTGACCATCCAGTTCGACCTGAGCCGTGACATTGACGGTGCTGCGCATGATGTGGCAGGCGCGATCAATGCCGCGCGCAGCTATTTGCCAGCCAATCTGCCGGGCAACCCGACTTACCGCAAGGTTAACCCGGCCGATTCGCCGATTCTGATCCTTGGACTCACTTCGGATAAATACGGCCCCGACAAGCTGTACGACGTGGCTTCTACCGTGTTCCAGCAAAAGTTGTCGCAGATTCAAGGCGTTGGTCAGGTCAATCTCGGCGGCGGCACCTTGCCCTCGGTACGGGTTGAGGCCAATCCATCCCAACTGGCCAGCTATGGAATGACCATCGCGAATCTGCAATCGGTATTGAGCCTGCAAAACGCCGATCAGGCCAAAGGCCAGATTTCCGACGGCATCGTGACCGCTGATATTCTTGCCAACGACCAGATATCGCATGCAGCGGATTACAAGCCGTTGGTTGTCGGCTATAAAAACGGCGCAGCCGTGCGTCTTTCCGACGTTGCCGACGTGACCGATTCGGTTCAGAATCTGCACGCCGCCGGATACCTGAACGGCAAGCGCGCAATCATGCTGATCATCTTTCGGCAGCCGGGGGCCAACATCATCGATACGGTCGACCGGATTCGCGCGCAATTACCCCTTATTAAGGCCGCGATTCCGCTCGGTATCGACACCACCGTCGTACTCGACCGCACCACCACCATTCGCGCCTCGGTCAACGGCGTCGAAAGCACGCTGCTGATTTCAATCGCACTGGTGATCATGGTCGTATTCCTGTTTTTGCGCAATTCGCGTGCCACGATGATTCCGGCAGTCGCGGTGCCGGTCTCGCTGGTGGGCACTTTTGCCGTGATGTATCTGTTTGGTTATAGTCTCGACAATCTTTCGCTGATGGCACTGACTATTTCAACCGGCTTCGTGGTGGACGATGCGATTGTCGTGATGGAAAATATCACGCGGCACATGGAAGAGGGCATGAATCCGTATGAAGCGGCTCTGAAGGGGGCGGCGGAGATCGGCTACACCGTGTTCACCATCAGCATTTCGCTGATTGCCGTATTCATTCCCTTGTTGTTGATGGGCGGAATAGTCGGCCGCTTGTTCCGTGAATTTGCCGTCACACTCTCGACCGCCATATTAGTGTCGATGATCGTCTCGTTGACCGCGACGCCGATGATGTGCGCCTATCTGCTAAAAAATCAACGCGACGAGAAGCATGGTCGCTTCTATCAAGCCAGCGAAAAATTCTTCGAATCGATGCTGAACGCATATCGGCGCAGCTTGCATTGGGTACTTGGCCATCCGACCCCAGCGCTGATCGTGTTGGCACTCACGATTGCGCTCAATGTTTTATTGGTCGTCGTGATTCCCAAGGGGTTTTTTCCGCAACAGGATACGGGGGCGATTGCAGGCGGCATGCAAGGGCCACAGGATTCATCTTTTCCGGCAATGAACAGCGCCGTGCAGCGCATTGTCGATGTCATCAAGAGCGACCGTGCGGTGCAGAATGTGATTGGGTTTACCGGCGGCAGTTCTGCGACCAATACCGGCTCCATCTATATTGCTCTCAAGCCGCTGGCCGACCGCAAGAGCACGGCGGCAGAGATCATCAACCGTCTGCGTCCGCAATTGAACCGTTTACCGGTGGCATCGACGTTTCTACAAGCCTCGCAGGATTTGCGCATCGGTGGCCGTTCGGGCAATGCGATGTATCAATACACGCTGCAGTCCGACAACATTCAGGATTTGTTCAAATGGGGACCGATTCTGCTGGCGCAAATGAAAAAGCTGCCCGGCTTTCAGGACGTCAACTCCGATCAACAGAATGGCGGACTGGAAGAGATGGTGAACTACGACCGTGTCACGGCGGCCAGGCTCGGCCTGACGGCGCAATCGTTGGATTCGGGGTTATACAGTGCTTTCGGACAATCGGAAGTATCGATCATTTATACCCAACTGAACCAATACTACGTCGTGCTGGAAGTTGCGCCGCAGTATTCGCAAAGCCCGGAGGGGTTGAAAGACATCTATTTTCATTCTGCCGGCGGCGGTAATATTCCACTGAGCGCAATGTCCAGCAGCCAAACCAACACCACGCCGCTGGGCATCAATCACACCGGTTTATTCCCATCGGTCACCGTATCGTTCAATCTTGCACCCAATGTTTCTTTGAGCGACGCCACCTTAAGCATCGGCCAGATGCAAAAAAAGCTCGGTACACCGTCGACGATCCAGGGCTTTTTTGCCGGCACGTTGCTGGCCTACCAGCAATCGCTGAGTACCGAGCCGATATTGATTGCAACAGCCTTGTTTGCTGTATACATCGTGCTCGGCATTTTGTATGAAAGCCTGGTTCACCCGTTGACTATTCTATTAAGTTTGCCGCCGGCCAGTGTCGGCGCCATGCTGGCCTTGATGTTGTTCAAGCAGGATCTTGGCATCACTGCGATCATCGGCATCGTGCTGTTGATCGGCATCGTCAAAAAGAACGCGATCATGATGATCGATTTCGCTCTGCAAGCGCAGCGCAATGAAGGCAAGAGCCCAGCCGACGCGATATTCGAGGCTTGCATGTTGCGCTTCCGTCCGATCCTGATGACCACGGTGGCCGCAATCCTTGGCGCATTGCCATTGGCACTCGGAACTGGCATGGGATACGAGTTGCGGCGACCGCTCGGCATCACGATCGTCGGTGGGCTGTTATTAAGTCAATTGCTGACCCTCTATACCACACCGGTGGTGTACCTGGCTTTTGACCGCCTGCGCATGAAAGCGACGAAGAAGAACCCCAGCGACCACGGGAAAGAACTGGAGCCGGCCCCCGCCACGTAATTCCGGGATGTTTTGCAGATGGCGATCGCGATTTCGGTATTCCATCTCACCGAACATCAATAGATATTTAGCATTATTCCGTTACCGCTTCCTCGTCTGCCAAATATCAATCTCGTCCGGGTAATGCAATGCGACATCCAACGCATTCATGAACTTCCTGATCACGATCGACTTAGTCAAATAGCGGAAGAATCCAACTTTGATTTCCCCTTTTCGATGTTACGCGGGACGGCGTTAGCCGAAAGTGCCATGACTGGATATACAGTGGCGCTGGCCGTCGAAATCCATCCACTTTGCTATCATTTCAAATGAATCGTAAGAGGAGACCAAAGAGGAATTTTCTATGTGATTCACGGATATCCGGCGCCAATAAATTTAAATCGCCTGTTGCCTACGAAGGATTCCTTTCAGATCCCGGCAAGTTGATTCCAGGATCAAAGCAAGAAGGCAATTCAGGGCAAAACTGACGTTCTTCGAGTGCCTTGCGATCCGGGTATACGATTCTGTTGCGAAGCTTCCACAAAGTTTGTGGTTGATTTCAAGTTTCGATTCTCAGTTTCGCTTACTGCGCGATATCGCAGGAACCCTTGCTTTCCTCAGCTACAGGCAAGTTGATTTGCGGCGTCAACGGCAAGAGCGGATACAGTAGTTGTTTACCCAATGACTCTGGTATCTTTTCCGTAATGCCGTAGGCTGACGGCAATTGATTTGGCGGTAGGTAGTAGGTTCCGAAGATCCGGTCGATCCACGGCAGCATGGACGCGTAGTTGCGGTCTCTTGGTTCAGCTAGCGTGTGGTGCCAATGATGGAAGGCTGGAGTGGCGATCAGCCATTCCAATGGCCCGAAGCGCCAGCGCAAATTTGCATGGATGAAGAAGCCCCATATGGTGGCCACCAGCACGATTGCTAGGGCGACAACGCCGCCCGAGGCTGTGAGTGGGCTGGCTACGCCGAGAACGACGGCTGGGAATAGGCCGCACAGCCGTATGAACACGTTATCGAGCGGATGGGCACGCCCACTGACCAGGAAGTAGAGCTGCTCAGCGCTATGATGGATTGAATGGAAGCGCCACAGAAAGGGAATTTGGTGAGCCCAGCGATGGCCCCAGTAAGAGCCGATTTCACCGACTATCAATCCAACCAGAATGCGCAACCACAGCGGCCAGGCGACAACAGCTGCATGCAGGCTGTAGGGCACAATGTGATATGCGCCCCATGCAGCGAGTGAAAGCGGCGTGGCCAGCAACAATCCCGGCAGCAAGCCGTTAAGGAAATAATAGCCAAGATTGATGGCAATGGTCTTGCCGGGAATCTTCTGCGGATGTAGCGCGAACAAGCGCTCAAGCGGCAAGAAAATAACGGCGAGAATTACTAGCCACGCGCCGAGCCTGACTGTGCTCATCAAGAACACATGAAGATGCTGCTGGTCCAGTAATACAGGCAAATACTACTCCAATCAACCGGCGCGCAAGCCGGAACAGTTTACTCACCCGGATGCGCCGGCCGAGTAAATGATACAGACAATCAAACTGCAGCGTTGCGCTTGCTGCGTCGACGCATTCCGCTGGCAATAAAGCCCGCGAGACCAATGCCAAAGAGTGCCAAGCTGGCCGGCTCTGGTAATACATCCGGCGCATCGACCCCGGCCAGGAAAACGATCGGTGGAAGATTAACAGTGCTGCCGCCATCACCCCACGCCAGGAAACTCAGCGTATCTGTCGTCGAGTCGGCGGTCAGGTTGACCGTGACATATTGCCATGGGCTGACACCGCCGGAAGGAGTGGACATTAGATTGGTCAGCACGGTATCTGCCGTAGCATCGGTCAAGTCCGCCGGGTTGCCGGCACCGTTGATGCCAAGCGAACCGGTACCGAGCGAGACGGCCCACTGTTCGGTCGTTGCGCCGGAAAAACCTTGTTGTTGACCCGCCGCCTGATAAAAGCTCAGTGTATAAGTCTGCCCTATAGTCAGTCCTGTAATGACTTGGTTGAAGCCACTTTCGAACATAGGATTGCCATCTGCCTCCACGAAATTACCGGCAACCGGGCTGTTGGGGAAGGGGCCATAGACGCTAAGGTAGCTGCCATTGTCGGCAGTGCCGGGGGCGTCAACAAATATGAGGCCGGTTCCGCCAGTCCAGCCGACTGGATCAACATCCGTAAAATAACCTTTTGGTGCGCTACCTGTGTAGTTGACAAAGTTAAGATTCTGCACGCCCGGCAAGTCAGTTGCCTGGGCCGTATAGGCTAAGAGCGACAAGGCGATGGCAGAAGAACAGAGAACGATGGACTTACGCAACGGTGAAAGCATCATGGTATTTTTCCCTCTTTGACGGAAATTAGAGACAGTCCATAGAATGAAGACTGCGTGTGATTGTCATTGGAGCACGATCTGTGCCAGAGTATTATTTTGAAGAATATCAAATACTTAGCCGTTATTGTTCAAACCACTGTAAAGTCGATCGACACCTTTTTCATCATTGGCGTTGCTTGCCGTTATCGATATGGGGTCAGGTCACCAGCTGTATCAATCCCAGCTTGACAGCACGATGCGTAGCGGGATTTCGTCTATAGCGAAAGTCACTTGAAAAAAATCACCGCGGCCCATTTCATATTCCCCTGCGCTCGTGCTTGTCACCCTATCTCAACGGAGTATGCATTCCGCATGCAGTTACGGCGCTGACTGAATCCGTAGCGTGGAGCGGTGGTCGGCAGCGATGGCAATCGCTGTGGGAAGAAATCGCCAGCTGAAACTCAACTCGACATCAGTCGCAATTGCGATCTCGTGGCATTGTCAAAAGCGCCGTCGAAGTATTTCTTACCGCAAAGTGATGTGGATTAGAATTTTCAAAAAATTCTTATATGCACTATGGGGAAATCGAAAATTGGAGTTGCAGATAATCTCGTCCGGCGTAGCGGGTCAATTCGCATTTTTCGTGATAACTCATACTCATTAACCTTCAAGGATTGATAACGTAAACGCAAATTTTAATCTACAATGTTCCAACGACGATTTTCGTCGCTTCCTTGGACGGCTGAGGAGTACTGCATGTTCAGAACTTGCACTCACGAAGAAGTTGCTGCTTCTCTGGAAACGATAGGCGCGGGTTTCGCAATATTTGAAGCGCAGAGAGGCGACGCATTTCTGGTGAGTGCCAACTCGCTCTTTGAGGAAATCACGGAACGCCCGATTCTCGACTGTGTTGGTCGGCCGTTGGTCGAGTTTGTCTCAAAATACGTCGAAAAGCAGATTCGCACCTGCCTCATTCTTTGCCCGATAAAACAATGTTCGCAAGAGACGGAACTCGTCGTGGAAAATGAGGGGATAAGTAGCTGGTGGCGTTTCGTTGTGTCGCCGGTTCTACCGGGAAACACAGAGCGCCAACGCATGATAGTCACTGTGATTGAAATAACGGAAAAGAAACATCTTCAGCAGAAACTGGATGCTTCCCAGCAACGCTACGCTGCCTTGATTGATTCAGCTCACGACGGCATTGTTACGATCGACCAGAATCAGGCTATCAAAATGATGAATGATTCCGCTCGGAAAATCTTTGGAATCGCCGATGACGAAACCATTTTGGGCGTCCATCTATCGCGCTTTATTCCCGAAATATCCACAGAAAAACACATGCAATATGTCGACTCAATGCGCATATCGAACGTTGAAACACGATCAATGGATGGCCGTTCCTCTATTTTAGGAGTGCGTACCGATGGCAGCGAAATCGAAATTGAAGTGACAATTTCAAAGATTAAAGTGGGGGATGAGATCGAGATGATGGCGGTGATTCGCGACATCTCCGAGCACATCAAGTTGATCGAGCAGCTCAAACAGGCGGCCACGCATGATTCGTTGACCGGCATCTTCAACCGGCGGCATGGCGCCGCGATATTGCATAACGAGATTCATCGTTCTCAGCGCTTTGCGCAAGCATTGACGGTCGCGATGCTGGATATTGACCACTTCAAATCCATTAATGATACCTATGGTCACGCTTGCGGTGATCTGGTGTTGAATTCGCTCGTCGCCACGATTTCAAAAACCTTGCGCGTGTCTGATACCATCTGCCGATGGGGCGGTGAAGAGTTTCTGGTGGTATTGCCCGGGGCCACGACCAGCGATGCTCTCGGTTGGGCCGAGAGGGCGCGTGAAGCAGTGGCTTCCCTGTCGACTCTTGGTGATGGAGATCAAGCGATAAAAATTACCGCCAGCTTCGGTGTTGCTTCCATGTCGAGCAAAGATATCGCATTGGAAGATCTTCTCAAGCGTGCTGACGATGCGCTATATCGCGCCAAAGGAAATGGCCGCAATCAAGTTATGGTTGACCAAAGCTAGGTCCATTCTGGATAGCGTTAAGCCAATCAGCCGTGAGTGTTCACGCATAATACTCAATGAATAGTTGGGGCGGGAGTTTTCCGCTTAACAGGCGTCTTTCATTTGAGGCCATTGTGTTCAATAGAGTATTCAAACTCTCCCCTTTGAGTTTGCGGTATAGCTTGATGGAAATCGGAACAGTGCGCCCCATTTTCAATACATTTCGTATACCTCTTCCAACTCGCTTTACCATCGGGTAATTTGATTCAATCCCAGGAAATACGAGTAGCGGGTTGCCGGAAACATTCAAGAAGCAGTGGATGGCAAGTAATAGTTTGCTATCGTATTTCACATCATTGTGAACCGTTTCAAATGATCCGTTGAAGTACTCGCCGATGTTGACTTCGTAATTCAAATAGCTAATTGAGCCCGGTACAAGTCTATTAATAATATCTATCTCAAGCGTGGATAATTCGCCGAGCCACGCGGCTCGTTTTATCTCGGGATTAAAGGAGCTTGCTTTTGCGAGATTTGTGGCATTTCCATACCATCGCTGCCCGTTAAAGGTCGAATTCATCAAAATGTCATCGAACTCTAATCCTAGCCAACTGCAAAGATGCGACATTGCGGCTTTATTCATGACATGAAATGACTCCAAATCAATGACGCGAATGTGATCTGCCTTCAATTTTTCGACTAAATTAATTAAGATATAGCAGCTATTTGAGTAATAATATTCTGTGAGAAATAAACTGATTCGGGGAATATTCGACGCATTCCTGCCCATGCGCAACGCATGAATTTTCTTCCACGAAGTCCATTCTTGCCGTGGGTCTCGCGTCATCGCAATGAAATAAAGATCCGGGAAATCGGCAATGAGAAGATTCCACTCGTCATCCGAGTGTGGATGATAAAAAATATACTTGGATTGCGATATGTCAAAGCTTCGTATGCATAAACCGTATGCAATATGAATTAATGTAAAAAAATCCTTTCTGGATAGACGTTCATTTTCACTAAGCTCCTCTTTTGCCATGTTCAGGAATTTTTCCTTGAACTCAACTGAATCGAGGAGCAGTTCCTCGTCGCCATTAATGCCAAATTTTCCAGTAACCAGGCCGCTGAAATTGCCAAAATACTCTTTGGACGTATCAAAAATACCTGGGCATCTTTTGATAAACGCATCGATTTGGCGTTCCAAATCCGAACTATTGATGTTTTCAGGTAAAAAGGAATAGAGCATTCCGCAGCGAGGTAAAGTCAATATATTCGGGTGACTATCAAACAAACTGTGAATGAACAGCGAACCTGCTCGACCATACGGATTGGTCAAGAGCAGATTAATACTTTGTAGGGTGCCGGATTGCTTAGTCAATTTATTTCTTTCGCGCGAACAGACATTAACTTTGAATTTGTAAAAATTATTTCAATCGATCATGGCGGTGCACAATCTGCGAATTGATGATCCTGATACGCGGCCAAGTCATCCGCCGAATCCACTTCACCCCAGGCGTCTTCGTAAGGTACGGCAATCACGTCCACTCTTTTGGCTTCAATGATTTTCTGCAGCGTACCGGTCATGTGCATCCTGTCGCATTGGGCAGGCGTCAGTTCGGCGCGTATGCGGATCACTTCATTCCAACCTTCCGGTGTGAAGCGCAGCAAACCCATGTATTGCCCCTGTATTTCAGCAAGCGACTTCGGTTTGTTGCCTATCTCGGCTAATGTACTATCCGGATTCAAGCGAAATGTTTCCGCATCGATTAATGGATCACCAAAGCGTTTTTCCCAGAGCTTGAGCCAATGTGGGTCATAGGTAACTGCCAGGCAGGCTTTTGCTGTCATCAGCGATTCCACGGCTGACGCCTCGTAGAAAATATCGGAATAGCTGACGATACATGGCTCGGCTTGCAGCCATTCTTGCGCGCAAGCCAAGGAGGAAACCATGTTGGTTTCTTCCCATCGTGGATTGTGAAACGTCGCCGGCGAGCGCTTGTTCAACAGCTCGCATTTGTAACCGGTCACGATGGCGATCTCGCTAATGTCAGCCTTTTGCAAGGCGGCGAGCTGCCATTCCAGCAATGGTTTCCCGCGTAATTCGACCAGGCATTTTGGACGATCGTCGGTTATTTTTTTCATGCGGCTGCCACGTCCGGCGGCAAGGATAATCGCTTTCATAATAATTTTTCTTCGTCGTTTGTCATATCAAAATCGGCAAATGGATGAACGTATAAGGGGATGTCGCCAACCTGCTTGTTGGTATTGACGGATAAATTCGATAACTCACTCACCGAATAATTTTTGTAGCCGTTCAAGGTCACGTGAGCGGAAACTCGGCTCACGCTCCGGGTGCCACATCCAGCCTTCCCAGGCGAGGTTTTCGTGACGAATAGCTTCAATGCATCCGTCCTCGGTCGTGGCGGTCACGGTGTAGCCCATCGGGCAAGCCGCCAATGCGTAGTCATGAAAGCTATTGACATCGCCAGCGAGCTCGCCGCACAACGCATGGCGTGTACGCGTATGCCCTTGCGCCGGCTTCAATTCTCCGCCAGCCCACACGCCCATCATCTGCATGCCACGACAAATTCCCAGTGCCGGCAGGGAGTGTTTTTGCGCATAGGCCAGCAATTGACGTTCGGTATTGTCTCGTTCGATCACTTCACCGATATCATTGCCTCCAGATAGAACGATTGCGCCCGGTTTCAGCGTGTCCAGCCAGGTTTGCAGTATTTTCTCATCCGACGCCGGAGTCTCGAAGCTGTTTGGCACGGGAACCGGCAAATAGCCGGCTACGACCAGCCACGCGCATAAACGCTGATCAAGCGCGTCGCGTCGTTCTTGCCGGTCAATATGGACATCAATCCGCTGGCTCACTGCCACCACCCTCACGACAGTACCTCGACCCTTCGTCCCGCGCAATCAATGTGCAAACGTCGTGCCTGTGACCATTGTGTAAACAGGGCGTCGCCTGCGCCAATCACCGCAGCCAATCCCAATTCGTTGGCGCGAATCGCCATATGGCTATTCACGCCGCCGTAGGCCGTCACCAAGCCTGCAATGCGGTGGGAGAACAACCAGTCAAATCCCGGGTCGGCACTTGGAATGCATACAATGGCGCCAGCCAAGCGTTCACGTTGTTCTGGCTTGACTACCGCGCCTGTGACATTGCCTTGCGTGACAAAATTCGGCTCGCACTCCGGCACATGAAACGCCCATACGTCGTCCGGCTTGGTAATGAGTGGCGGCAGCCACAACTGCCTGGTTTCACGATAGCGCGCTTTTCCTTCTTCTATCGACTGGGCCAATACCACCTTGGGGCTGTCCGAGCCGGCGTACAGCTCGCGAATGCAACTGATGTTGGCATAAGATAGGTCTTCGGTCGAAAAGCCATGCGTGCCGCCCCATTCACGGAATAGGGAAAGCGCATCCGACAGGTTACGGGAAAACACAAATTTGGCGTACTCGCGCAACTCGATGCCAGCCTGCAGAAAATCAAACAAGCCAACCACGTCGGAAGACAATCCATGTACTTGCAGCAGCGTTGCAATGGATCGCATCTGAGTCAAGCTTAATCTGAAAGGCTTGCGCTCAGTATGCGCTTTCTTGCTTTTTTTCTTGCCAAAATATTTGTCCGGCGCTTCATCGTAACGCGGCGAAAGAATATCGTAAGTTCCTGGGCGCAAATGCCCGTACCGCGACAAAAAGCTTGCGCGATCCAGACTGCCAAGATCGCGAGAAAGCTGGCTGCTGACGGTATTGAGCCCGTTCATGAAGCACTCGTAATCGTCTTGCGTGAACACGCCGACGACGACCAGCGATTTAAGCATTTGCACCGCGATAAAGCCGGCACGTGCCAAGCCGGCAAAGGGCAGGGTGCCATAACGCTTGCAGTCTTCCAGTAACCAATAGATTCGCGATACCGGATCCATGCCGGACGCCAGAATTTCCTCGCGCCGCGCAATGAGTTTCCCCAACTTCGCCTCATCTTCGCGCCATAGGCCGTTATCGCGATTGATGATTCTATTGGTCAGGGTGCGCAGGCTGTCTTTAAGCTGGTTTTGGTCGTGTTCGCTAAATCCCGCATCGGCCAGAACCTGCAGCCGCTGCGAGAAGTCGAGCGTATAACAGGAAAGCACAATTTCGAATTCGACCTTGTCATGCAGTTTGGGTGCAGCGGTGAGTCGTTCAATGTAGTAATCCACCAAGCGATCTGCCAGGCCGCCCTCTACATCCTTAGGAATAAAGGAGTTGAACGACAGCCGCACATCGATATAGGGTTGCCCGGAAAAATTGACCAAGAGTGGAAAGCTGCGCAGATTACGGTAGCCGTAATTATTGCGCTGATATGCCCAGATCGCGTCCGTCACCAGATCGCGATACAAGGACAAGGCTAGCGGGCGAGGGCGTATGCCGATAATCTCGGCTGGATTCCAGTCTGGCATCACGCCAAAGACGGTGGAGCGCCCTTGCAGGAATGGATGTGGTTGCTGCGCGGCGCGAATCTTTTCGGCTACCCGGGTCAACAGGGCCTGATGCTGCTTGGCGTCAGGCAACGCTTGCTGCATTATCAATGGTCGAACCTGAAGAAGATACAAGGTGTCTTTAGGTGCGGCAATGGCAAATTCGATATCCAGAGGCCGTCCCGGAAACAAGGACTGCAACTCATCCAGCAAAGCCAATACCTTGGCCATATCGTGCGGTACATCCTCGGCGCCTAGTGCTGCCACGAAGGTTCGCGTTTGCCCCAGGCCACCGGTTACAGCTGCGGTATCGGTGCCTATCGCGTAGTTCACAACGCGGTAAGGAGAGCCTGTAGCCGGGTCGTGGCTGAAGGCCACGCCGGATAGCCCCACCTCTGACAGCATGGGTTGTACCAGTACCTCATCCTGGGGATCGACTTCCGGTCCGTAGGAATCGATTACGGCATCGATAGCCGTCCGTAATGCGGCAACTCCCGACACATTCAAGATGGACGTGAAGTGTCCAGCCAAGGAGGCCGTTTCCGAATCTTCATTATGCGCACTGGAGCGCACCAGTAGCGGAATATTCTCGCCAAATTTTCCGCATACCTTGGTTAAAATTTTATCGGCGTCCGACCACCAATCGGCGACCGTAAAATATTTCATCGCTAAAATCTGCGCGCTGAAAAGCTTGCCGGATAGCGAAGCCAGCGTGCGGGCTTTAGTGGAGAGGATGGATATTGTGGTTCCCATGTCGGTCACCCCGGTTTGCACGCTACCCAGGCTCGGGTCAAATACGTTGCCTTGATTACGCTGATACCTTCAATGCGTTGCTCTACCCACTTCAGAAATTGTGAAAATTTTTCGGCCCCCAGTTGAACGCGCAGGTCATTCACTGAACGCCAAGCACCCATATAGCGCTCAGGAGAAAAGGGGATGGTGTGCTTTGATTCGATGTAAGCCACGTCGGAAAAACGGCCGCTATCTTCCAGGCGTTTGGTCAAGGTTTCAGTAAATTCCGAGCGTCCGGACGAAACACGTTTGATTTCCTCGCCCTTGAGGGTCGCCAAATGCGCCTCGATTTCAACCAGCAAAGGATTTTCTTCTATGAAACGTGGATTCCATAGAGCAACAAAGCAGCCGTGTGGACGTAGCACGCGGTCGAATTCGGCTATCCCCTTATCGAAATCGACCCAATGAAACGACGACGCCATCGACAGCAGATCTGCGCTGCCGGAGGCTAGTCCGGTGGTTTCGCCCGAGCCATTTTTCCAGACGATATTTTTGTTCTTCTGGTGATCCATACCTTGCCCGCGCATGTCATCGTTGGGTTCGATCGCGGTCATGGATTTGACGCCGGCACCTGCCACCATGCGGGTCCAGATTCCTGTGCCTGCGCCGACATCAACCGCATCAATTTCGGCCGCAGATTTTCCGACCAGGCCAAGAATTGCGCGCAGGATTGCTGGCGCGTAGTCAGGGCGATAATGCGAATAGTCACCTGCTAACCCTGTAAAATCACCATGTTTCATTAATCACTCCATTTGAGTTAATTCAAATTTAATTGATCAATCACTTGCGTCAAAGCCAGGTCTGCGGTCAGTTTGGAATTCCAATCGATACGCACATCCGGTGATTGCGGCTCATCTACTGCAAAATCGTAACCGGCTACATCGCTCAATTCGTTTCGAGCGGCGCGTGCGTATATTTGCTTTGGATCCCGTCTGATTAATTCTTCGAGCGGCACGTGCAGATAAATCTCCACATAGCCTGGTATATTTTCCCGATTCCATTCATGCACTTCGCGAAACAGAGAAATGGTCGCAATCGCGACGTCTACACCTTGCACCGCTATCATGTGGCACAGATGCGCATAACGCATCGCTAATTGTCGACGCTCTTGCTGTGTATGAGAATGTGTCGCTCCCATCGCTTCACGTAACTCGTCACCGTCCAGCATGATCACGGTGCGCTTTTGTTCGCGCAGATGCTGGACCAGTTTGCGGCAGAGCGTGGATTTTCCTGCTCCAGAGAGGCCGGTAATCCAATATACATTTGTTTTCTGCGACACGATGTTGCGTTCATCCCTCTAAAATTACAGCCAGAATTCGTGAAGCGATTTCATATTTTTAGCGCATGCCAAAAATGAAGAAGTTTCCAAAAACACCATTAAGCTATATTTCCAATTTATAGTCAAATGAGCTTTACGATATATCTCATTTTGGTAACGATATTCTGTTGTTTATTGTGTTGATGTTCAAATCCGCATCGGCGCTTTCATCATAGTTAGAACTCGATTGACGTGGCGATCCATGTTTCTCATGGATCGGAGAAACTCGGTGTTGCCGGAGTGAGGTCGAACATAAACAAAACTAGATCTCATCATTCAAACTACTCTCTTCGCATGGATATTCGAAGAATCGGCCAGCCTGGAATTTCCGTAGATTTCGCATGGCTAAACGCTCTCGTTCTCAACGGCAATGAATTTGAGTTTGACGACACATGCGAGCGCCCAGCGTGCAGCAGAACCCAAATATCACGATTCCGAGAAACTGGAAGCGCCAAAGAAAGTTGACGAAAGAAAAGTAAATTTTTTGGAAGGAGGCATATCTTCACTAATCCCATAAGAAAGTGAATCAACTCCAAAAAATCAAACGCGAAATATCGGATCATGAAATATGACAAGCAAGTTACATGCCGAAAATTCTCGGGGACAATAAGTTGTTGATTTGATTAGAAATTCGTAATGTTTATTTTTGGTAATACCTGCCGATTGGCGATGAAATGTAAAATTAGCCGACAGTTTTAAATCGCTAATTTACATTTGTGTTGCGCGGTTTAAGCCGTCCACGGTCGAAATCGGTAACTAGGTGACTTGATGGTCGGCGGGAAATAATTTTGCCGCCTTTCCCACTAATTTCGCAACAATTTCTCGGGCCTTCATCCCACGTTCTCGCCAATTTTTTTCGATGACTTTCGCATTCGGTTACTGCTGCCCGGGTGCGAAAATTGGCCAACATAAATGCGTTCATGCCTGTCAGCGCTCAACAAACTCCGGCGCGGGCATCTCTTCATTACCGCACAGTGTGAACGCCAAGCTTGGATAGCTGCAAATCAAACGCAGAGCAGAAAATCTTTTGCGTTTATGTGTTGAAACCTCAATACGCAAATTGCGTTGGCAATTAATATATGGCACGATACCTGAATGATTTTTCGCACGATTTTTGGAACGTAAATGAATTCAATTTCTCCGGGCCAGGTTGAGCCATAAATTGTGAAATGTGAATTCGACTTAATACACATTAGCCTGGGGGAAATATGACCGATCCGCTGATTGACCAAGAAACATATGACCCGAATAAATTACTGGATGCATTGATCGAAAAACTCGGGCTGAAAAACGATGCTGCACTTTCCCGCATACTTGATGTGGCCCCGCCTGTCATCAGTAAAGTTCGGCATCGCAGATTATCGGTCGGCGCTTCGTTGCTCATACGCATGCATGAAGAGAGCGGCTTGAGTGTCAAGGAATTGCGTGTATTGATGGGGGATCAACGCGTGAAGTTTCGAATCAATGCTGATGAGTTTTCTGAGGATAAAAAATCTGCAACCTCGTAGAGAGTATCGCGGTCGGTCAACGTGTCAAAATAAATTATGTCGGCTGTTCGTGATGCCGCACCAAAGGCATGAAAAATCCAGTGTTATTGGCGCGGGTGTCTTGGCAGGCGGTTAAACGCGGGTGGCTGTGGTCGTTAGATTCCTTGCCATATGCATCGTAAAACGCAATCGACTGCGATCCCACGGTGTAAATCGCGGTAGTTGAAAGAGGTCCTGATTTTTCTTCATTGCTCCCCATGCGGTCGATACTGCGCCTTCAAATTTTAACTCCTTCACCATTGCAACATGCTCGGCGTGATAGTCCTCACCAGGTTTGCCGTTGGGGTATGCAAAAAGACTTACTTGATCCTTGATGATGTCTTCCAGCGCCAGTTTGCCTTCTGCAATTTCGGCACGCGCCAGGGGATCGGGAAGCTTCGCTAAAATGGGATGACTGACGGTGTGCCCGCCAATGCCCATGCCGGCGCGATGGAGTTGACCCACCTGCGCTGAAGTCATCATCAAATCGTTGGGTAGTTCAATTTTCACCAAATCGCGAAGGCGATTTACTTGCATCAAACGTTCCTCAAGCGGCAGATATTTCAACTGGGCAATAAGGGCGGAAATCGCAGCCTGACGTTCGGCGATTGATCCCAGCGGATGCTTACCCAAGCCGATTAGTCGGGCGTCTATCGTCTGGCCAGGTGCGCGACGAACCAGTTCGATCACTGTATCGTTCCACATCCGTCCACCGTTCAGGAAACCTGTCGCGATGAAAAAAGTAGCTGATATCTGATGTTGCTGAAGTATCGGGAGCGCAATTTCCGCATTATCCGCGTAACCGTCATCAAAGGTGATACATGCCGCACGCGCGGGCAAATTCCCTGCATGCGCAAGGCGGACGGCATCGATCAGTGGAATGACGTTAAAACACGATTTCAATATGCCGAGTTGCTTGTCGAAATCGGCAGCGTCGACTTCGCCTGGGAATAGCGGGTCTTTTTTTGGCAAGACCCGGTGATAAATGAGAATCGAAAGACCGCGTTTCCCGCCGGGTGACAACAGGCGGGTCAGCGCCCGACCCAATAAAAACGAGTCGCTGCTGGTTTTATCATGTAATGACAAATCTGACTTAAGTGCCGGCATTGCACAAGTTCCAGGATATGGCATGAAGAATACAGATTGTATTGGATCGCTTCATTGTCGCTTAGTTGCGTTCATTTAATTTAACTTCAATTTTACTCGCCCGAGATTGGACCGGTCGGTCATTGAGATCTGACACTGTTGGCTGGTTGATTGAGGCCGCTGTCTTGCTGGTCTTCAATTCACCCTCAACGTGTATTCGGAGCGCAACCATGGCTGCCATCAAATAATAGGGCACGTCGAAATAGAGCAGGCTCAAAAATGCGCCGCCGACGGCGAAACCCAATAGGCTCACCTGTATCATGGTCGCGAGATCGGTTGCCCATTTCAAATTCGGATCTTGACGCGTATTGCGGATAATCCAGCTGCCAGTGCGCCAGGTAAGAAATCCCAACGATAGATAGAGAAACAAGCCGACGAACCCGTGTTCGCCGAGCACCTGGAAGTAAATGCTATGGGCTGCATGCACGTCATAGGGGTTCGGCGCATATTGAAGGAAGACTCCGGGGTCGTAAATTTCGAACCCGCCACCGGTCAAGGGGCGATCCACCGCAAGGTTGAAAGCCATATGCCAGGCATTGATTCTGCCCATTGCAGAGCTGTCGTCCTGATACGTATCGATGGTATCGATCCGGTCGAACCATTGCGTCGGCATCAGCAACAGCATCAACGGCGCCGCGATTACGATCAGCATGCCGAGTTTCAGTTTGTGTCTACTTTTTAGCCAAAGGAAAATGACCATGGCGACGATGGCAATTGCGGCGCCGCGCGAATAGGAGCCCAGTGAAGCCAGCGCGCACAGCAATATTGATGCGATGAACGCGTAGCGCCCCCATTTGTTCTTGGTAATGGAGTGCAGGTAATACATGAGTGGAATAACCATGATCAATGCCAGGGCGATCTCATTATTGCCGTCGATGAAAGACCCTTCCGGACCCCATACGCGCTCGCTGCCACCGCTGCGAATCGTGAAAATTCCGCCTTTGACTCCGTAGTAGCCAAGTGAAATCACAATCGTCCAGATTAGTAATTCAATTTGCCGGCGGTCCTTTATCAACATCAAGGTGACGAGCGTCATTCCCATGATCTTGTAGACCTTGATCCATTGCGTGCTGACCTGATCTGGGTGAATGGCAAAGATCGCCGTGACACTCATCCATAAGGTGAATGCAATGAAGATAAGCGTCACCGGCGTTGTGGGCAAATCCTTCTTGTCGGAACTGATCAACATGCTTAAGAGCGTGGCGACGGCAATAATAGCTGCGAACGGGAAGGTTCGCGCAAATCCCCAGCCTTGCGTATGCAGGTTCATCACACTGATCCAGACCCACATGATGACGCCGAAATACGGTCTTTTGAAGATGTAGGGGAGCGAACCAAAAACAACCAGCGTGACGAAAATGTCTCTCATGATTCGCGCAATTCCAGATGGCAACTATCAGATTGCAAAGGGCGTATCAAGAGCCGACTGCCGCAAAATGGACGCCGGATTTGCGCAGGAAGGTTGTGACGTGTTCCGCGCCCGCAGGTTATGCCCGTCATCATTGAGCGCACGCGAACCCCGACCTTGTCTCGCGTTGCATGATCGCGTTGAACAGGCGCAGCTGTCCCGCCGTCGTTTCTTCCCAGCTGAATCCTTCCGCGTAACGCCGCGTCGCAACACGATCCGGGTAATTCGCACGCAGCGCGTTGACGGCATCGGCGACGCCTTGCTCGCTACGCTCCCGCATCAATATCCCGGCATCGGACGAAGCCACTACCTCGGGCGTGCCCCACACATTGCTTGCGACTACCGGCGTGCCGCACGCCATCGATTCCAGCAAGACATTGGCCCAGCCTTCGCGGCTCGACGCCAGAACCAGGGCATCGGCGGCGCAGTAAAATTTCGCCAGCTCGGTTTGCGGCAGCGAACCCAGGAATGTCACGCGTTCGCTTACCTTCAAGTTTCGCGCCAGAGTCTCCAGCCGCTCGCGCTCGGCACCGCTGCCGATGATCAACAAGCGGACATCGGGTAGCAATGGCAAGGCGCCGACGATTAATTGGTGACCTTTCAGCGGAACCAGATGGCCGACTGAAACTAGGGTGAAGCTGTCGAGTCCCAAGGCTTGGCGCAGGGTGTTGCGGTCGGATGGATGAAACAGTTGCAAGTCGACGCCATTGCGCAGCGGGGTGATTTTATCGCCGTCAACGCCAAGCTCCGTCATTTCAGTTTTCAGTGCGTTACAGACGGTGATGACTCCTTGCGCTTTGGCGGCGGCCCAACGGATCATTGTGCGCGCGACACGATGTTGCGGGATCAGGCTGATATCCGACCCACGCGCGGTAATCACGACTGGTTTGTTGAAGTAACGTCCAAGCATCACCGCAGCGACGCCGTCCGGATAAAAATAATGGGCGTCGATCAAGTCGAAGTCATAGCCTTGGTCGAGCAAGTCACCCAGGGTGCTCCTGACGCTGCTAGCCAACAGCAGCGGTGAAATGCTCATGCCTAGCTTGGGAATGAGCGGAAAACGCGGATGGATTACGCTGATGTTAAAGCGCTTTTCTTCCATTGGAACACGGGCATAGCCGGCATAACGGCCGAAGCGCGGGTTTTTAAATGGAAACCATGGTACCGGGGCAACCACACGCGATTCCACCTCGCCGCTGGCGACCAGGTGACGTAATCGATTTTCCACAAAAATGCCGTGGTTGGGAGTTTCCGCGTTCGGATATAACGTACTGAAAGTAAGAAGTTTCATTGCCTACGGGCTTTCAGCACAGATGCATAGACGCTTCGGTAGCGCGAGACGCTCGCCACCCAGCTCCGCTCGTGTTCGACGAAAGTACGCCCCGCTTCACGCAGTGCCGGCCAGCGTTGGGGGCCATCGAGCAACGCCAATACCTGCTCGGCAAGAGCTTGTGCGTTGCCGGCCTGGAACAGGATGCCAGTCTTGCCGTCATCGATCAATTCGCGATGCCCGCCGACATCGGACGCCACCACAAGGCGACCCTGCGCCATCGCTTCCAAGGGTTTGAGAGGCGTGACCAGATCGGTAAGGCGCATTTTCAGGCGCGGGTAAACCAGTACGTCGATCAGATTGTAATAACGTTGTACCTCCTCATGCGGCACACGCCCCACAAAAATGACTTGGTCGGAAACACCAAGCTCCTGCGCCAACCGCTCAAGCTCTGCCGCTTGCGGACCGCCACCGACCAACAGTACCCGTATTGCCGGATTTTTTTCAAGCATGAGCGGCAAAGCGCGTAACAGGACGTCCAGCCCCTCATAGGCGTAGAACGATCCAATGAAACCCAGCACTTGCTTGCCGTCGATGCCGATACGCTTTGCGAGTACCTGGTCGCGAGTTTCGTCGACACTGAAGTCGACGATATTGACGGCGTTGGGGATTACCGTCACTTTCGAGGAAGGTATCCCACGGCCGACGATTTCAGTGCGCAAGCCTTCGCAGATTGTGGTGGCAGCATGGACACGCTTCAGTGCATAGGTTTCCATGGCGCGCGTCAGGCGATAGCGCAATCCCCATTCACGGCTGGTGCCGTGATCGACTGCTGCATCTTCCCAGAACGCGCGTATTTCATAGACCACCGGTATGCCGAGACGACGTCCGACACGCAATGCGGCGATCGCATTCAATGCCGGCGAGTGGGCATGAAGGATATCCGGTTTGACTTCCCGCGCCACTTGCAACAGTCGCGCGGTGAGGCGATCTATCAGGTTCAATTGTTTCAAGGCTGGAATCCGCGAGAGCAGGCCGGTACCCGGCGCGGTGCGATAAAACAGCAAGTCGTCAATCTGCTCGTAGGCAGTTTTCGCATCCCCCTGCTTCGGGCTGGTCAGATGATGGGTTTCCCAGCCGAGCGCGCGTTGCTGTTGCAGGATAGATCGGGTGCGAAACGTATAGCCGCTGTGCAGAGGAATCGAATGGTCGAGCAGGTGCAGGATGCGCAACGGAGGAGTCTCCGATGCGGACTGCGATGGCGCTTCTGGGGTAAGGATGTCGGGACTGAACATAGTCATGCGCCCTGCAGTTCATTGCGCAAGAATGCCTCGAACATCAGCAAGGTCCAGATCGGCGCGCTGTAATCGCGGCGGCCCGACTGATGATGCTCGACGATTTCTGCCAGGAATTCCCGATTGAAGATACCGGTATCGGCCAGCTGCGGACCCAACAAGGCTTCACGCACGCGCTCACGCAAGGGGCCGCGAAACCAACCTGCCAGCGGTACCGCAAATCCCATTTTGTTGCGATACAAAATGTCGTCCGGCAGGTACGGTTTCAGGCTCTTCTTAAAGACGTATTTCCCTTCGTTGCCCTGCAATTTCATGTCTGGCGGCAATCCCGAAATCCATTCCACCAGTTTGTGATCCAGCAGTGGCACCCGAACTTCCAGTGCGTGCGCCATGCTGGCGCGATCGACTTTGGTCAGGATGTCGCCCGGCAAATAGGTTTTCATGTCCAGATACTGGATCATCGATAGCGGTGCATCGGTCGGTGATTTCTCCGCATGCTCGCGCATGACATCAATGGCGCGATAGCCCTGCAGGTCGGACTGGAATTTGGCTGAAAACAAGCGCTCGCGCATACGGTCCGGCATGATCGAGACGCCATGAAAATAGCCTTCCACCAAATCCCGCGAAAGTGCTTCGAACGTGGTTTTAGCGCGGAACATGCGCGGCGCCCAATCAGCTTTAGGATAGTATTTCCCTAAGGTGCCAAACAAGGGTTTGCGCAGGCCCGACGGTAGCCGGGAACGCACACTATTTTCAGCCATGGCATAGCGGTAGCGGCGATAGCCGGCCAGGTTCTCGTCGCCACCGTCACCGGAGAGCGCGACAGTCACCCGTTTCCTGGCCAACTGGCAAACCCGGTAGGTTGGAATGGCCGAACTATCGGCATAGGGCTCGTCGTACAGCCCGGCCAGTTTATCGAGCAGGCCGTAATCGTCGGTGTCGACCGTTTCGGTATGGTGCCGGGTCTGATATTGCGCCGCTACTTGCGCTGCATATTTCGACTCGTCGAATGCCGGATCGTTGAAGGCGATCGAACAGGTGTTGACCGGCTCATTCATCAAGCCCGCCATCATGGCCACGATAGCGCTAGAGTCGACACCGCCCGAAAGAAACGCGCCGAGCGGCACTTCGGAGACCAGTCGAATATTCACGGCTTCGCGCAACCGGGTAATCAATTCCCCCTCGGCATCTTTTGATGTCATTGCTACGTGCGGCTTGAATGGCACATCCCAATATTGTTTGGGCTGGGCTGGGCTGTCGCCGACTTTCAACGTCAAGATGTAGCCTGGCGATAATTTCAGCGCGCCCTGGTAAATTGTCTTCGGTTCCGGCACGTAGCCGTAGGCAAAATAATCCTCGACCGCGCGCGGATCGATCGCTCGCGGCAAGCCGGGGATGGCACGCAGGGCTTTCAGTTCGGAACTGAAAATGAACATGCCGTCCGGCAGCAGCGCGTAGTAAAACGGTTTGATGCCGAGGCGGTCGCGCGCCATGAACAGGGTTTTTTGATTGCGATCCCACAGCGCGAACGCGAACATGCCACGAAACCGTTCCACGCAGGATTCGCCCCATTGTTCCCAAGCGTGGACGATGACTTCGGTATCGCTGCGGGTACGGAAGGTATGGCCGAGCTCGAGCAGTTCGGCCATCAATTCCCGGTAGTTGTAGATCTCGCCGTTGAAGACGATCACGACACTGCGGTCTTCGTTGAATAGCGGTTGCTGGCCAGTCGAAAGATCGATGATCGAAAGGCGGCGATGGCCGAAACCCACACCGGCTTCGGTGTAGATATCTCCTTCATCCGGGCCGCGATGATGCTGCGTCTCATTCATTCGCTTCAGCAACTCCGGGTCGATCTCGCGCGAGCCGCGCGTATCAAAAATTCCGACTATTCCACACATGGCTTGATAGGTTTCCTGAGTTTGATTTTACGTTCGCATAAAGTGTCGTAAAGCGACATGTATGCGGCCATCATGCCTGCCATATTATATCTGCGTTGCACCCGTTCGCGACCAGCTGCACCGTCGCGGCTTGCGCGTTCTGGCTCGACAATATAATGCTCCAGCGCAACAGCCATGGCCATTGCATCGGCAGGCGGCACTACGCAGCCTGTCACGCCGTCTTCAACCACTTCCGGTATGCCGCCGACACGAGTGCCGACTACCGCCAGGCCGCTTGCCATCGCTTCCAACGCGGAGCCAGGCGTGCCCTCGGCAATCGAAGACATCGCGAAGATCGTGAAACTGCGCAAAATGTCGGCAATGTCGGTGCGCGCACCGGGCAGCCACACCACATCGGCCAAACCGGCACTGGCAACCTTCGCACGAATCGCCGGCAAGAGCGGCCCGTCGCCGATGATCGCCAGGCGCAAATTGGCGCGCTTCGATGGATTCCGTTCGCGTAGCAGAATGAATGCATCGACCAGGGTGGCGTGATCCTTGACGTCTTGAACCCGGCCGACAGTGCCGATGACGATGTTCTCAAAGCCGAAGCTTGTCAACGGATTCGGTTCTCCGGCGAGGCGCGGACGGAATTTCTCTGTATCGATGCCGTTGGCCAGCAAGCGGCTTTTATGTTCCGGCACGCCGATCATCGAGCGATTCCATGCCAGCAAGTCGGCGGAGTTGGCATAGCAGCAGTCATACCAGGGCAGCATCAGGCGGCGCAGCAGATTGTGTTTGCGATTACGGCCTTGCGGATCACCGGCGTCGCGCCCATGCGCACCATTGATGCGGATCGGCACGCCGGCCAGGCACGCTACTGGCGCATATTCGATCGCCGCAAGATTATAGGTATGTAGAATGGCCGGTTTCAGTTGGTGCAGCAGTTTCCACAATTTGGCATGGGTGCCAAGCGACAGCCCGGGTTGTTTGTGCAGGGAAAACAAGGCGACATTCGGTTTGGTGATCTTTTCCGAAAATTGGGTGAAGTCGGTCAGGCAGATAATTGCGTGACGATATTTTTCGGCCGGCATGCGATTGATGCGTTCGACCAATAATGTCTCCAGACCACCAAAATCCAGACGATAGATCAGGTGGACAATAAGCGGGACTGTCATTGGAGATTCAGACATCATTGCTTCTTGTTGCTGGCCAGTATGTCATCGATCGGCGCCAAATTGCTGACCAGAAAATCGTGTAACGCTAGTCTCGCTTCGTCTGGCTTTTCATCGTAAGGCGCGAATATCATCACCGCCGCACTATCGTCGCTGCCATGCAGAAATTTCTGTTCGACCTGCAATATCTTTCCAATATAGTCGTTGCTGGTGGTCTTGCCGTCTATCCAATACCAATACCAGACAAGCAAATGCCCAGAGGGGCCGGCGATTCTCGCTTCACGCAAAGTCATTGGGTGATTCAAGATGGTTTCGCTATGCAGATTCGCGTCGATCCGGCGGAACGCAGGGTCTTTGGTCTGGACCAGCAGATTGGTCGAGCTGATTAATTCTGCGCCGTGCTGTTGATTGCGATAATAGAGAAGGGATAGACCGATCGGATGCCCGTTTTTCTCATAAAACTGACGCAGTTCCGCATTGGAAGGTGAAAATGCCGGCTTCCAGCTGGAGAAGGGCGTCGTCGCAGGCCATGTTGCCTGGAAGCCGGATAGCTGGGCAGAAGCCGGATTGAATTCGGCCGCTTCGAGGTAACGCGCGTAAGCTGGCCATATACTGATACAGATCACGATTCCGAGTGCGGCAATGCCTAGCCGTGTGATCGATGTGGGACGGACCGGTGCTGCCGTGCGTTTCTCGGCGGGATCGGCGATAGTGTGGTACGGCTCTTCGCGCCAGAAACTGCCTAGCCAAAATAACAGGAACATGACGAGGCCAAAGAATATCCAGCCATAGATAAGGTGGTCGAAGCCCACCGCCAAGGTCATTCCGCTCAAGTGACCGATCATCACAATCATATACGCGCGAACGCCGTTGGCGCCGATTGGAACAATAATCGACAGCAGCACGAACAGTGCCCGGCGCCAAGGCGAGCGGTAGGTCAAATAGGCGTACAGGCATCCAAGCGTAAACGACGAGATCAGATATCGAATGCCGCTGCAGGCCTCCACCACAGACCAATTTCCCGTTGGTATTGAGAAGCTATTTCCCTCTCGCAAAACCGGGATGCCGGTTGCGCGTAGCGCATCAACCGTGAAATTGGCGGTAATGTCGATCAGCGGGGCAATGAAAATATCGCCAAACGGCACGGCAAAAAGTATGAATGCCAAGGGGAAAGCAATCGCACGGGCGATTTGCTTTCCCAGTATCGCCAGCGCCGAAATGGGCAGCATGGCGGCAAATGCATATTGCTTGACGATTTGCACATCCCCCAGTTCAGCCAGAAGCCAACCAAATCCGCAAATCGCCAGTAGCGCAAAAGCCGGCCAGTAAGGTTCGATTGCCAACTCCGCAAGGATGTGCCGCCGACGCCAGATCAGCCAAAGGCTGATAGGCAGGATAATGTATCCGTGGGCGAACGTTTCGGAGCTATTCCAGATGAATACAATCGAATGTGCCGTAGCAAAATAGGCGATGAAAGGGGCTAGTAATACGAGGCCAATAATCAAGCTTTTCAGCACGGCGGATTGTGCGACGCGAGGACTATTCAAGTTCACACCTGTACCTGAATTTTGCGGTCATCCAGATGAACGTGAGGCAAATCGACGTTTTCGATTGCCTTATCGGAGCTTGATTCGAGTATCGACTCGACTCGGGCGAGATTGCTGGACCAACCATAGATCGAGTTGACTTTCTCGCGGGCGTTGCGACCTATGGACGGATCCGGATGCTCCAACGCCTGCGTGACTGCCGCAACGAACTGCTCGGCATTTTTAGCCAAAATCAATTCCTGATCGGGAATGGCATGAATACCTTCCAGTGCCGGTTCGGAAACCACAATCGTTTTGGCCAGTGACATCGCTTCCAGCACCTTGTTTTGAATGCCGCGCGCAATACGCAGGGGGGCAACTGACAATGCAGCGTGCGCGACGTAGGGACGAATATCGGGAACGGTACCGGTGACGGAAATTCCGGCAAGTGCTGCCAATTGTTTGACTTCTGCAGACGGCCTGGCCCCGACGATATAGAACATGGCTTCAGGGTGCTTGCTCAGCACGGACGGCAAGACTTCCTGTGCAAACCATTGCACAGCATCAATGTTGGGCCAGTAATCCATGGCGCCGGCAAAGACGATAATTTCTTTTCCAGCCGGGTAGGGATTCGGATAAGTACTCGCCGGCGCAAAATATTCGGTGTCGACGCCATTGTTGAAATAGCCGATTTTTGCCGCGCTTTCCGGTGCCAGTTGCTTGAATAAATCGGCCTCCGGTTGCGAGACAAACAGGGAGGCGTCGAATTCATGCGCCATCTTCCGTTCGTGGCGCAGCAACTGACGTGCCTCGTGCGCATAAAGCCAGCTCATCGGCCACGGCTTTTTGTCGGCATACTGACGCCACTTGTCGGAGTCGACGTCGACAAAATCGATGACGCGCCTGGCGTTTGGATACGCTGCCGCATATTGGGTCATGGCCGATGAGAAAACCAGGATGCGATCGATTTTTTTTCGTTGCATGAGATCCTTGACCCAGGCATGCAAGCCGCTATCCCGGTAATAATCCAGCGACAAGGTGCGATTGGCAAGCAGGGCGCCGAGGCTGCGGATACGCGCTGTGCCGGCATTTAATGTCGCAAAATGTGCGTCGGCACACATCTCCTTGATGCGGGGCACATGCTGCCAATCGTCGGGGTCGTCGACGAAGGTGCCCAGATGAACGTGATAATGCTGAACCAGATGCTTGAGCAAATGATACGAACGTATCTTGTCACCCTTGTTGGGCGGATACGGGATGCGGTGGACTAGCAGGAGCAGGTTCTCCACGGGCTTAGCCTAAATCTTTGACGATATGCGGCCCGACGATATTGGCGATCGCCAACGGCATTTTTTGCCAGAGTTTGATAAACGTCTGGTATTTCGGGTTGAGTGGATTGTTGTCGGGGACGGCCGTCGACGCATGCAATTGATATTCATAACCCAATGGTTGCGCTTCGAAGCCCCAATTTTTCTTGAAATCGTAGGCTCCGGTGCCGAGCTTGCTGCGGCCGAAATCGAAAAGGCGGCAACCGCGTGCCGCTGCCGCCTGCATCAAATTCCAATACATGAAGTCGTTGCCGGCAACGTCGCGTGCCTGTGGCATGCCGCCGCCGTAATATGGCAGCACTTCATCGCGAAAATAAAAACTCATCACCGCAGCGATGATCTGTCCATCCTTGAGGATGGTGCGGATTTCGCAATCTTCGGCAAAGACTTGCTTCAACAATCGAAAATATTTCTTGGAAAAGACCGGTGTGCCGAGTCGATGAACGCTGGTCGAATACGCCGTAAAGAAGCGTTCGATGGTTTGGTCAATTTCCCCGGTAAGTCCGGCCTTGATGCCCTTGCGCACCATGGCGCGCTGTTTGCGCGGAATCGCATTCATGTTGACTTCATCGTCGCCACTGATTTCTTTGCGAAAAGTGACATATAAATCTTTGCCATGCCACTCGGGATTGGCTGGGTGGGCAGGCTGGATGGTGCGATATTCGAGGTGGCCGACCCGTAGCGAAGCGGCCAATTCCTGCGCTGCCTGGTCGAGCAGGGCGCGTGCGGCGTCGGAAGTGGCGGCCACTCCGCCATAGACACAAAACGGCAATGAACTGAGCGAGTGACCGAATAAAGGGCTCTTGATCTGGCAAAGCGGCAGCACACCCTGGATCTCTCCATCCTGTTCGACGAAATAGAACCAGGTTTTGTGGCCAAAGGCGCGCTCGATCACTTGCTGCCAACCGGCGCGATGGAAGAAGGTCGCTTCGGGGCAGCGTTGCACGAATGCGTCCCAACGCGCCATATCGTCCTGCTTCATCAAGTGAAGCGTCGGCGCGGCAGAATCAGCCTTCGCCACGCGCATTTCCTGAAATGCTTCGACCATCGAACTCATGCATGTCCCAGGAATAGCCGATCCATCCGATCCCACTCAAAGTCGCGCGTCAGGGCTTTGATACGGCCCTCCATGCGGCCGAGGCTCACGTAATGGCGAAAGCGCGTTTTCATGTTGAGTCCGGGTGGACGTGGCTGACCCGGATCCAATTCCCAGGGATGGAAATAGAAGATTGCCGGTTGCCGGTCATCCTGATTAACGCGCTCCATCAACCAGCGTGACAGCGAATAAGGCAGCAGGCGGAAGTAGCCGCCGCCGCCGGCAGGAAGATTGCGCTGCAACAAGCGCACAGTCGTGATCGGCACTTCGAGCAATCCGTCTTTGCCGTTGGGGTAAAAGGCAAAACGCGGCGCATCCGGCATGCCGTAATGATCGTGGCGGATCGGGTAGATGCTGGAGCTATACCGGTATCCGGCGCAGTACAGCGCATCGAGCGCCCATAGGTTGCGCGTACCGATAGAGAAACTTGGCGCACGGTACCCGAGTACCGGCTGGCCACCGATTTGTTCCAGCAGCGCCTTGCTGCGGGTGATATCGTCGGTAAACTCTGCACGGTCCTGATCCGATGCGCGCAAATGGTTATAGCCGTGGCTGGCGAGTTCATGCCCACCGTCCACAATACGCCGCACCATCGTCGGGTAGCGTTCCGCGATCCAACCCAGCGTGAAGAAAGTGGCCGGCACTTTGCGATCATCGAGAATGCCGAGGATACGGTCCATGTTCGATTCGACCCGGCATTCGCGTGTAGGCCAACTATCGCGTGAAATGTAGGGGGCGAATGCCGAGACTTGAAAGTAGTCCTCGACATCAATCGTCATCGCATTGCGTATCCTGGCGTTCGCTGCAGCCCCGGACTTGCTCGTGTTTGAGGGGGAGGGGAGTGTCGTCATGATGTTATGCACCCATTCCTTGTCCATGCGGAGATTTCCTCCGCAATTCGTACGGCAGCCTTGCCGTCCCAAAGTTGCGGCACGCGGCCGGCCTTGCCTCCGCCTTGCATCAGGTCGTCATAGATCTCCATGATCTTCTGCGGGTCCTGGCCGGCAATCGTATTCGTGCCTTCATCGACCGTGATCGGCCGTTCGGTATTGTTTCGCAAGGTAATGCAGGGCACGCCCAATGCGGTAGTCTCTTCCTGGATACCGCCGGAATCGGTCAGCACGACGCGCGCATCCTTCATCAAGCCCAGCATTTCAAAATATCCCATCGGCGGCAGCAACAGAATGTGTGGATTGTCAAAAATGTGGTCGAGGCCGAATTTTTTTATGTTGGCGCCGGTGCGCGGGTGCTGCGGAAAAATCACCGGCGTGCGCTCGCTGATTTTCACAATCGTTTCCAGCAGAGCCTTTAAGATCATCGGATCATCGACATTGGATGGCCGGTGCAGCGTCAAGATCGCATATCCGTCGTGCCCGTTCAGAAACGTCGGGCGAGCGGCATTCGCCACGATGGTCGCAACCGGTACCGCACTTTCGAGATGATGGCGCAGCGTGTCGATCATGACATTGCCGACGAATCGAATGCGATGATCTGCGATGCCTTCCCGTAACAGATTCTCACGGCCACTTGCTTCGGTGGTAAACAACAAATCCGACATCTGGTCGGTTAGCACGCGATTGATTTCTTCCGGCATGCCACGATCGTAGCTGCGCAATCCGGCTTCCACGTGAATCACCGGAACCCCTTTTTTGGATGCGACCAGCGCGCAGGCAAGAGTCGAATTGACGTCGCCGACCACCAGTATCGCAGTGGGCCGCACGTCGTCCAACACTGGCTCGAAACGGCTCATCACGTCAGCGGTCTGAGTCGCATGGCTGCCAGAGCCGACTTCCAGGTTGATGTCCGGGCTAGGAATACCCAGCGCTTCAAAATATTGATGATTCATCGCGACGTCGTAATGCTGGCCGGTATGTACCAGCGTGACCTCGACTTTTTGCTCCAGCGCCGACAGCGCCGAAATAATCGGCGCGATCTTCATGAAGTTTGGACGCGCTCCGACAACACAAAGAATGCGGCACATCCGGTCAGAGTTTCCCGATGAAATTGGCGGCGAAGTCTTCATTCGTTATTGTCCAATGGTGGAGTTGGGTTGTGTCACCACAATTTTCTTCAACATGGCCAGTATCGACACCGTGCATTTCTCCAGCTTGATCATCCTCTCGTCCAGGTAACCGAGATAGTCGTTGCTATTTCCAGCCAACATGATTTCCCGCTCATCGCTGGTTTGTCCGGCAGGCGGCGCCGAAGGATTCAGGATTTCCTGTTGAATGTCGCGAATGACTTCATTGACTTCGGCTTCGGTGAATGTATGAATTTCTTCAAGATACCCCATCAGGAACATGCGATCGCAGAGTGTATTGATTTTCCGTGGAATGCCACCGGTGTATTCAAAGATGGTTTCATAGGCGCTGGCGCTAAACGAAGGATCGCCGCTCCAACCGACCGTGTGCAGCCGGTGTTTGATATAAGCCTGGGTTTCCAGCAAATCCATCGGACCCAGATGGTAGGTCGCGATCACCCGTTGCCGCAGTTGTTGCATGCCGGCGCCGTGCAATGTGCTCCTGAATTCCGGCTGGCCCAAAAGAAAGGTCTGCAGCAAAGATTTTTCGTCGGTCTGGAAGTTGGATAGCATTCTCAATTCTTCCACCGTGCGAGGGTTCAGATTTTGAGCCTCGTCCACCACCAGCAGCGCGCGCTTCCCTTGTTGATCGCATGAACGCAGAAATTGTTCAAGGCGAGTCAGCAGGGTTGTCTTGTTGGCGTCTTCGTAAGGCAAGCCGAATGACGAGGCGACCGTTCGCAGAATGTCATCCGAATCAAGATTCGTGTTGACGATGTGCGCGGCGACGATCTGGTCAGAGGCATGCATATTGAAAAGATGGCGTACCAAGGTCGTCTTGCCGGCGCCGACCTCGCCGGTAATCACGATAAAACCTTCGCCCTGAGAGAGACCGTATTCCAGATACGCCATGGCACGTTTATGGCCCTTGCTGCCAAAGAAGAAATGGGGATCAGGGCGCAATCGGAATGGTTTGGCGCTCAGTCCGTAGTAGGTTTCGTACATCGTATGCTCGATTCCGTTATAGTTGCATTGAAAGAGAGGCCATGACGGCGTTCTCGTGATAGTCGCCGTTAAGCTGGTTGAGAGATCCTTCGACTCGCCGAAGTTCAAGCGTCCCCTGGAGTTGGGGTTTGATCTGGCGCGTCATGCCGAGTACTGCCATCCGGCTGACGTTGACCAAATCCGTCGTCAGGGATTCGATCTTGCTATATGTCGCGTTGAAATAGGCGTTGCTACGCGGTGTAATTTGCCAATTCAGCATTGAACTGGCACCAAGTTCCTTGGTATTTTCATTCAGGAATAGACTATTGCTGCCAAGCAAAGTGCTGCTGGCCTGTTGTGTCAACAGTGAGGTGTTCGTCGTGTCGAACAGGCTGAAAATCAGCGTACTTTTTGCCGTATTGAAGGCCGCCGATGCTTGCAATTGCTTTTGGAGATAGAAGCTGTCGCTGAAAAAATTTGTGCTATTGGCTAATGACGCCGGTAGCCCGGATTCGCTTATGGCGGTGGCCACCTGCTGCTGAAGCAAGGCCGGGTTCGAAATCGTGCCCGAATACAATTGCGTGAGTAAAGCGGCGGTATTAATGGTTGAAGCCGTATTAAATTGCGTCAGCGAAGTGGTCACGGCATCGGCATAATTGATCATCCACACAGAATAGTGGCTGTGGAATTTCGCGGCAAACGTGTAATCTGACCCGCCATATCGCCTGCCTCCGCTCGCTTGCACGCTGGTTCTTGACGTTGGTGTCCAGGAGAATCCTCCCAGCCAAAAATATTCTCGGGACGCTGAACCAAAGCCTTGATAGCCGAATTCGTCGTATCCGGTAGTGCCGGTAATGGTCAGTTCAGGCGAGTACACGTAGGCCAGATCGCCGGAGGCTGTATCTGACGTGACCGTCGCAGAAACTGTACTTTGAATGGTCTCGTGGCTATATTGCAGGTCCCAGCGAGCAAGTCGAAAGGCCGATCCGCTCGCCAGGTCGAATAAAATACTGTCGCCCTGGCTATTGCCTAGGAATTCATTGCCCGAGTTCACAGATTGGTGAGAATACATGATCTCTCCAACGGCTGTGGTATCAAAATTATGCGTCAAATACGGACTGAGGCTGTAAGTCTCGACTTGCGTGTGATTGGTCGACGAATACGGATTGTCATTCACCTGGGGACCAAATGCCGAAATGCTCTGCTGGTTGATGGCTGCGGTGCCATTGACGTAGAGAAGTTCTTGTACCAAGGTTGCTTTCGCATTAGCCTGGAGAAAACTTTCAAATTGATTGAGGTTGGGAACGTCCTTGTCCGAATAATCAAAGTATTGCAATTGATACGCGGCGGTCATCGTCAAATTCGGACCATTATCCTCAATTGCAATGCCCGGAATTAATTCAGTAATGAATTCAGTTTTGGCCTGGGCATCATCGGACAGATTGACGTTGTCCGTATAGGTTTCGCTAACTCCCATGGTGGGCGTTATTTTCCAGTCGGCGCGGCAAGGCGGTGATGCCAGCAGCATCAATATCGAAATTGGTGGAACGCAAAATCGAAACAGGAAATACTGTCTCGATTCGAACTTGCCCAACAGTCTACCCATAGTGATAATCATACGATTCTGTACCGGCGAATTCTCTTGTCTTGTTGAAGATTAAATTCACGTTGCTGCATCCTTCAAGCTGCCGCAGGGATTCCTTGACCGCATGCTGAGTCGTTGTTTCAGACTCCACGACCACGACAATCTGACCCATATGGTTTGCTAATACATGGGCCTCGCTGGTCAACAGCAGCGGCGGCGAATCGAATATGATGATACGGTCGGAGTAGCGATTAGCAATCTCAAATACCAGGCTGCTCATGGTTTGGCTTGCAAGCAATTCAGTTGCGCGCGAATTGCTGGTGCCTGCCGGCAGAATGCTGAGGGTATCGACGTTGGTTCTCAGCATGACGTCAGCGACGTCAAGTTTTTCATCAAGCAATACGTCCATCAAGCCGCGTTGCGGGGGCAATCCCAGTGTGCGCAACACAGAAGGGCGCGCGACATCGGCGTCGACCAATAGTACGGTATGGTCAATCTCCATCGCGATGCTCATGGCGAGATTAATTGAGCAAAAGGTTTTCCCTTCGCCGGCCAACGAGCTGGTGATCATGATCAAATTACCAGGCTTGTCGGTGTCGGATCTCGGACTAAATGCCCTCTTGATTAAAGGGCGCTTGATGATTCGAAAGTCTTCCGAGAGAATAGAACGCCCACCTTCGGCGGTAACCAAACCCATCTCGTGCATGCGCGCTAGGTCAAGTTCCACTTGTTTTGCCGTTTGCCTTGCCAGCGGACGACGCTGCCCGTGATTTCCGATGTCAGCAGCTTGCCCTTTTTGATTGGCAATGAACGGAGCCGTTCGTGATCCAGGGGTCGACGCACCTTGTTGTCGGTCGATGCGGTTTGCCGCCTTTTCAATAATGCTCACGTTAACTCTCCGGTGATTTTTGCGATTACAACTGTGGTCGGAGTAGTATTGCTGCCAATACTCCACCATAGGTGCTGACTAACAGGAACAGCGTGAAACTGAAGGCGTAAAGTCTTCTCCTGCGTTTGACTTTCTGTTCAACGGTCCAATTCATGCTGATGCTGCCCAAAATCGGCAGACCCGTGACTTCGCGCAAGGTGCGCTGACTTAAAAAGGTGGGGCGAATCTGGCTCATCAAAAGAGCAACGCCGATACCGGCCAGCAATGCAGCGGCAAAGACAATGGAAAATAGCCTGGGTCGATTGGGGCCCGCAGGGGTTGATGGAACCGTCGGCGGATCAATCACTCTAAACGTCATCATGTCGGTAGCAGAACTGAGGTCGCCTGATAATTTTGCCGCGTCTCTGCGACTGACCAGTTTTTCGTAATTTTCCTTGTTGATCTGATAGTCGCGATTCAGCTGAGCCAATTGGGCTTCAACTTCAGGCGCCGCAGTGCTTTGCGCTTTCAGGCGAGCACTACGCATCGAGTATTCGTCAACACGCGCTTTCAAGGACGCCACCCTGGCCTCCGCGACCGATAGCGACACATTCATTTGTTGCAGCATGGGACTGTAATTTGCACCGGGATCCACGCTGCGCTTTCTATGCAGGGCTTCTTCCTTTTTGCGCGCTTCAAGTTGCGCGATCAGGCGCTTGGCGGAAATAATGTCAGGATGTTCCTCTGTAAATTGCAGGCGCAAACTGTCCAGATTCTTGTTCAGGGCTTCTATCCTGGCGTCGAGCTCCGGGTTTGCAACGACCGGCTCCGTGGTTTCGGTCAATGGCGCTGGTTCTTCACCGGCAATTTGCTGCTTGATCGAGTTACGCGCTTGCTCGGCTTCCAATAATTCAAGTTTGGCTTGATTCAGCGAATCCGAAATTTCCGCCATCTTGGAACTGTAGTCACCGCCTTGACGCGGCAGCAGCCCGATGTTCTTGATCTTGAAATCCTTCAATTCATTTTCCGCAGTAGCCAGTTTTTCTTCGTAACTCTTGATCTGGTCATCGATAAAATGGACTGCTTTTTCGGAATCCTGCTTTTTATCGCCAAAACTACCCTCGACAAAAATCGTCAACAGCGACTGAACGATATCCTTCCCCAGCTTCGGATTCGGATTGTTATAGGAAATCGTGTAGATGTCGTCACGCTCGGTACCGCTGACCTTGATCTGCGCCATCAGGTCGTCAACGATTTGTTCATGATCCTTGACAGTCTTGGCCTTGATATCCAAATCCACCATGCGCATGACGCGCTCGACGTTCGGTCGGCTGATTAGCGTGCGACGCATGAAAGTAACTTGCTGATCGAGGTTTGGAACAGTTGTCATTCCCGCCAGCAGCGGTTTCAAGATACTTTGCGTATCAACGTAGACCCTGGCCGACGCCTGATAGTCGTTCGGTAATTGATACACCACAACCCAGCCGACTATCGCCACGATCCATGAAACGGTCATTGCATACCAGCGATATTTTGCAATTTCTTTTAGAAATGCAATAAGCATGGCCATTAAATCTACCATATTGTCCTTCCCCTAATACCCGTGCTGGATGGAGCGCAGTGTTCGCGTCCGAGTGCAATTCTTTATGAAATATTGCATATCATCACTTTTATTGTGGAATAGTGTGATGTACGGATTTATTTCAAAAGAAGATTGTTTATCAGGCATAAGTCTACAATAGCGTTGTACAAAATGAAAGGTCATATTTAAATTGTTGTTACTTTTGGTTTCGTTTTTAATCGCGTCCATCAAGCACGTTTTACATCAAATTGTCGGCGCAATTTACAGCTTCAGTCGCTCGGCAATTTCACGTATCGATCTCCAGAACACGTCAAAAGTTTGCAATTCGAGATCGTAGAATTCACACATTTTGTTGTTGGCTGCAGACAGTTTTTTTTGCCCTGCGCGAAAAAAAATATTGTGTGCAGGAATCACTATCGGGATTAATCACAGTCGCCACTCTACCTGTCAAAAATTACAGCATGTTGACGATGCAGTCCATACCATAAATATGGTGTTTCGATGATTTTTATAGCCTGATGTTTCCTGGGTTAAATAGACGTGGGGGTTTTCTTGCGCAGCAAGGCTTGAAACACCAATAAATAGAACAGCGTGCTCATGCGTGGGAAGTCAAACAAGCTGTCAAAAGAACTCAATGTCAGGAACGCTGCAAGGCTGGCTGCCAGGGCCCACGCATATAAATCATTTTCTCGTTGCCGCTTCCAAAGTGCGATGCAGGTATAGGTGATTAGCGCTGCAAATGCCAATAAACCGAATCCACCCTGCTCGAAGTAAATTTGCACCCATAAATTCTCCAGGTGCCAGGGTTGGTGATTGTCGCTCGCGAAAAACCAATGATCCATGCCTGCGATGAAGTTGCCGTTCGACAGAAGCTCCACGCCATCATCGCCACGTAACGAGATATTGGTGACGGCAATAAGGGATCCTTCCGCGTTATTGAACATGGAAAATTTGATTGTGCGCAAGGAATACCAATGACGTTGCGGAAATACCTTGCCATTCACATCGATCGAATAGTTTTGCCATTGCTCTCCGTCCTTTTCGATTTTGATCGATTGCCAGGAGCAGTTTGAGGAATACAGCATCCATTTCTCGCAAATTGGCAAAGTCAACTCCGGCTCCCCGACCAAGCTGCGCGCCGAGAAGCTGAGTCTATAATGCTTCTCGCGCTGCAGATTCACCAGTTGCTCGACGTAGATAGGTTCGCCGGCAGCAAGCAGCAAATAGCTGCGATCGCCTTCAGTGGCGAGCGCATACATGCCCGAGCGTATGTTCTCCGAATTTCTCAAATAATAGGTCCTGGGGTAGCTTCCTATTCCCATGCCAAATAGCTTGACCGCTGCCGTATCGTCCATCATGCGCAAGGCGTCAAGCCAATGCGCTTCTCGGGTGTGCCAATCACGCTGGCTGACCGCATAGCGTCGGTGCATGGCGGCGCCCTCCATGATCGGCCAGACCACAACGAGAAGAAGTGCCAAAAGAAACAGGCCGTGCAGCAGATGCATCGGTTTTGGCGGTATTTTGTTTTGCAGTATGAAACCCAGCGCCAGGACCGACATGCCGAAGGCAAACGCCAAGTAACCGCCGCGCGCATAAGTCACTGCCAACGCGTAAGTGCCCGCAGCAAATATGAGCGTACCGACGCTGCGCTTGAATCGAGCCTGGCTGGTAAATGTCCACCACGCGACGAACGGCAAGGAGGTGGTGAAATAAGCCTCGATATAGGCACCGCCGGTGTGCATTCCTGAAAATAAACCCACCACCCGGTAGCCGCTCGAAAAATTAAGCAATCCTGTGAATGCGGCCCGTTCCCAGAGTACGCCGAGGGTGGCGGCCAAGACCCCGCAAGTCATGCCTAGCGCGAAGCGGCGCTGGGTAAAATTTGTGTTGTTTGCTGTGTCCTGTCCCAGTTCGGTGCTGATCATGGGTGCCAAGAATAGAGCCCATACGAAACCTTTGCTGACCCGCAACGCGTTATAGGGGCTGTAGTAGTTATTGAACGAATTGAGATCGGGTGTTGGGAAGGGGGAGGTGCCAATAACAGTTGACGCGAAGTAAGATAATCCCAGCAATACGACGAAAAGTATCCCCAGGCGCGATAGGCCGATGGCTTGACCGTCCTTCTGCGATCGCCAGCCATTCATGGCGACCGTGGCAGCCAGCATGCAATCGAGTTCGTCGAAAAAGAAGTGACCGGTCCACGGCGTAAAGTCGAGCACAGGCAAGGCGGCGGGCAGCAATATCAACCAGGCGTGGGGCCATCGATTGAGGATCAACAGATAAACCAACAGGCCAATTGCTAACCAATAACCGCCGAGCGGATAGATCCACACTGCGTCAATCAGTAATCCGGAACACAGAACAGGGCCGAGGATGGCGGCTCGATGCTTGAGCGTGTCAGGCGGTACTGGCAAAGTCGCGGGATCCTATTCTTGATTTGCTGGTTATTTGTTGCGGCTCACGAGGCACATGGTGGAAAATCTGTTATCGTTGCGCTACTCTACTAATTGGCCTTCGCGATACCAAGGCCAACAAGCTCCCTGATTCTAGCGCAATTCGTATCGCCATCTTGAACTGAATACATCTGGACCAGTGATGAACATCAAAGACAGTCTCGCGCGCAATGCGTTGATGGAGTGGGGAGGCGCCGTCTTGTACGACACAAAAAGCGTCTTATATCGGGTGTCGGTTTTCTGCATCTGCAGCATTGTCTTAATCGGGACTGCCCAAGGCGCAGAGATTTCGCAAACGATAGAAACCGTCAAGGCATCAGTCGTTGGAGTCGGCACTTTTCAGAAATCCCGCAGTCCTGCGGTGAATTTTGTGGGAACCGGTTTTATCGTCGATGACGGTTTGAGCGTGATCACGAACGCGCACGTTATTCCCAAAATTCTCGATAGCGAACACCTGGAGACGATCGGGATTGTTGTCGGCAAAGGGGAGGATACCGAATTTCGGCCCGCCGTGATCGCTGCCGAAGATACCGAACACGACCTGGCTCTCCTAAGGCTTTCGGGAGCGCCATTGCCGGCGCTGAAGCTTGGGGATTCGAGCTTGGCGAAGGAAGGGCAATCGTTTGTGTTTACCGGATTTCCCCTGGGAATGGTGCTCGGCCTGCATCATGCAACCCATCGCGCAATGCTTGCGGCGATCACCCCGGTTGTGATGCCGGCGCTGGATTCGCACAAGTTGGACGCAAAAATGATTGCCCAGCTCAGGAAATCGCCGTTCTCGATCTTTCAACTGGATGGCACCGCCTATCCTGGAAACAGCGGCAGCCCCTTGTACGACCCCGAGACGGGAGTGGTCTATGGCGTCATCAATATGGTGCTGGTCAAGGGATTGAAGGAAACGGCCATCACGCAACCGAGCGGCATTTCATACGCAATTCCCGCTAATTTTGCTCGCGACTTGTTGCGGCAAAAGGCGCAATGAGAAAATAATTCGTTTCGGATTGGGTTCGCGAAATAGCTTTGTGGTATAAAAT